>Ga0156176_1077_pt1 | contig 41790 bp, 36 predicted proteins | sample RifCSPlowO2_12_FD_107829 | JGI IMG/M metagenome (GOLD analysis project Ga0156176, IMG submission 107829) | Betaproteobacteria bacterium RIFCSPLOWO2_12_FULL_62_58
GCCGGCGCTCAATGACCCGCCTCGCCGCCAGCAGTTGCTTGCCGCGGAGCTTCCCCGACTCGTAGGCGTCATGCAGGGCAGCCTGGACAGCCTTGTCGTCGTCGCCCGCGCCGACGATGACCATCGCCGCATTAAGTGGAATGCGACCCTTCTGAACCGCGACCAGCAACCGTTCCTCGCCATGCTGCAGCAGCGTCAGGATGCCGCGCACGTATTCGACCGTGAGGCCGGTTTTCGCCGCGATAACTTTCTGGTCGTAGCCCTTGTCCCGCAAGGCCTCGATGCTGGCCAGGAACTCCAATGGCCGGCGTTGGCGCCGAGCGATGTTCTCGGCCATGCTCATGATGAAGGCGTCCTCGTCGCTTGCCTCGATTACCAGCGCCGGGATCGTTGTCTCGCCCAGGGACTTGAACGCTTTGAGGCGGCCCTCGCCGCACACCAGCAGGAAGCGTTCCTCACCGTCCGGCCCTTTCCTGGGCGTGACGGTGATCGGTTTCTTGAGACCGATTGCCTTGATGTTATCCACGATCTCCTCGAACACCCTGCCGTTCCTCTCGCGCGGATTGAGGACATCGACTCGCTCCACCGGGATCATCTCAATCTTGCTGGGGCGGTGGCTGCTCACGCTGCTCTCCGCAGGCGCGCGCGTTCAGCCATCCCGTAGAGGTAGTCCAGGGTGTCGAAGCGATAGCTCTCGAACTCGACGGGATTCTGGTCGGCGAGGCTCAGGCGCGGCTGCCCGAAGTCGAGGCGCGGCAAGAGGTAGTAGTCGAGCGGCGCCTTGTTTTCGTGATCCAACCGAACCGCTACGGTGATATCGGGCGCGAGGCTCGTATCGAATCGAACCTTCCAGTGGTTGCGGCCCGAATCGTGGGGCTGGCAACGGGCGAGCACCAGGGAGGTGCTGAACTCATCGTTCACCCGCAGTAAATCGGTGGCCGGATCGCGCACGACCTCGCCCCCCAGTTCGGCGATCTGCGTTTCGGCCTGCGCCACGATTTCCGGGTGCAGGCGCCGCAGGAATCGATTGATCTCCAGATAGCGATAGTCGCGATCGGGCGTGTAGCCCACCATCTGGTAGGCCCGGATGAGACTGCCGAAGCGATGGGCATAAATTGAGACGGCAGGCATGCCCTCGGTTTCGTCAATGATGAGGGCGGATAGAAACCCCCGGTTCTGGTAAAGAGCGCGCAGCCGCTCGATCAACTCCTCGTTGGTGTAGCGGCGTGCCCGCGCCCGGATGATGCCCTGGGCGGTATAGAAGACGTCGGGCGGCACGATCGAGTCGAACGCGCCTTCCTTCTTGATCCACATGTCCGGGGTGTTTACGACCCGCAGCTTCTTGAGCTTGAACGACGTCCGGTTGTAGATGTTGTGGCCGATGTACTTTTCGTTGGTGAGCACCTCGTGCACCGTTGCCCGCGTCCAGGCGCGATCGAGGTCGGTTCGTATCTTCATGCCGTTCAAGCGCCCCGCGATTTCGGGTTCGACGAGACCCTCGTCGATGAACCAGCGGTAGACCTGGTTGACGGTCCGGATTTCGTCCTCCGGGCCGGGCATCAGAATCACGCGGTCGGTTTGCAGACTCTTGTGTTCGCCACGGGTCAGCGCACTCTTGATCGACCCATGCTGATCGATGAGTACCCGTCGCAGCCCGTAGCCCGCCGGCCCACCCTGGCGGAAGCCCAGCTCGATCAACCGGCACTGCCCGGCGAAGACCTTGGCGGACAGTTCACGGCTGTACTCGCCGGCCATCGCCCGCTTGACGCCCTTGACGATGGTGGAAACCGGGGAGCCGTCGTTTTCGAACTGCTCGGCGCAGTAGGCGACCTGGATGCCGGCACGCCGGCAGATGTATTCGTAGTAGGCGCTTTCGTCCGCGTCCTGGAATCGGCCCCAGCGGCTCACGTCGTAGACGAGGATTACCTGAAAATCGGCGGCGCCATTCTCGACGTCTTTGATCAGCTGCTGCAGGGCCTGTCGCCCATCGATGCGTAGGCCGCTTTTGCCTTCATCGGCGTAGGTGCGGACGATCTCGATGCCGCGCCGGGCGGCGTACTCGCGGATCTTGTCGCGCTGGTTATCGGTGGAATACTGCTGATGGTCGGTCGACATCCGCACGTACTCGGCTGCCCGGAACAGGGCGGACTGTGATGATCCTGTGTCAGGGGTCATATCTTGCGGCATATCAAAACGCGCGACGGTAGCAGTCGCACTGTGCAGTGCCTATCACGTCCTCTCTTTGCAATACGCAACTGGACGATCGTACGGCTCTGAAAGCAAAGTAATTTTCACCGTCCACGCGTCCATCTTTGCAATCCCGGTCGGCCGCGCCTGGCTGATCTGGTATATGCCTGAGGGTATGGGAAAAACCGGAGTTGAAACGTCCATCTTTGCAATCAGGCGCGCGCGTCGCCGGTCGTTGCGCTCGCGTTGCTGCGTGCGGTTGCGTTCGCGGGAATTCGGGTGCTCGTGGCGGTATTCGCGCGAGTAGTCGGGATTGCGCTTACGCCACGCGCGTTGTGCGCGTGCCTGATTGTCGTGGTAATCAGGGTCGTTCCGGCGTCTTGCTTGCTGCCAGCGCCGCCGCCGCTCGCGCTGGCACGCGAGTGCGCGACAGTAAGACTGTCTTGGAACTTGTGGACGCGGCCGAAACGTCTGACCGCATGCTGCACATCGCCTGCTCTCCATGAAATACTCTCCGCACACGAAACGGGGCGCGAAGCATGCGTGAACACGCCGGCTGAGCGCAACCGCAGTGCTAAGCGGATAACCGCACCAAGGGAAATCGGAATTGAGGACACATGCCGAATCTGGTACCATCTGGTTCAGATTGAATGGACTTGCAGGAACACCCCTGCACCACCGGTTTCCCCAGCCTGACTCCGCTCAGGAGTGTTGCGCCCGAATTCCGCAAGTGTTCAGAGAACTTGCGAGCGTGCCCGCACTGGTCAAGAGAGAAGGCACGGTCCTCGTGAGCGAATACCAGTACTACGAGTTCATCGCCATCGACCGGCCGCTCACTCCGACGCAGATGGCCGAACTGCGCGCCCGCTCGTCGCGGGCAACGATCACCCCGACGAGTTTCATCAACGAGTATCACTGGGGCGATCTCAAAGGCGACCCTGCGGCCTGGATGCGCCGCTACTTCGACGCCTTCGTCTATGTCGCCAACTGGTGCAGTTGCCGGTTGGCGCTGCGAGTGCCGCTGGACACTTTCGACCGGGGCACGCTCCAACCCTACGCGAGCGAATACGCGCTGACGCTGGATGCCTCGCCCAGCCATTGGATTATTAACTGGGAGTTGTCCGAGGGTGAGAACTACGATCGCTTCGGCATGGAGGATGGCCGGGGCTGGATGGGGCGGCTGGCGCCGCTGCGCGACGAGTTGCTGCGCGGTGACCTGCGTCCGTTGTACCTGGGCTGGCTCGCCGGCGTGGCGGCGGGCGAAATCCCTGACGATGAAACCGAACCGTTGCTGCCGCCGGGTCTCTCCAGTTTGACCGCGGCACAAACTGCGCTGGTGGAATTTCTGGAAATCGATCCCGACCTGCTCGCCGCGGCAGCGGCCGGAAGTGACCTCGCGCGCGACCAGGAAGGCGACGGGAACACGGCGCGAGAGTGGATAGCCGCCCTGCCTGAGGGCGAATGCCGGGCTACGCTCAGGCTCTTATTGGAGGGGCGTGCACGGGAGGCGGAACGCACGCTCAAGACGCGGTTCCTTGCTTGGCAGCGCGAGAGATCGCCGCCGCAAACTGCCGTCGTGGGGCGGCGTACCGTCGCCGAATTGCGCACGCTCGCCGAGGATGCTGGCCGCATTCGCCGAGAGCGGGAGGCGAAAGCGAGGGCGCAGGCCAAGGCCAGGCAGCGCCAGCAGCGCGAAGCCTATCTCGCCACGCTCGCTGCCGATTTTGATCGCGCGTGGGCTGCCGCTCACGAGATGGCAGAACGCGGCACGGCGTCCGGATATGACGAGACGCTGCGCGCCATTGTCGATCTGGGCGAAGCGTATGCGCTACGGAAAGAAGGCGAGGCGTTTGAGCAGGCGCTGCGCCGCTTCATGATTCGCCACGGGAAACGAGGCGCCCTGGTGCGCAGACTGACCGGTGCCAAGCTTTGGCGCAAGGCGTAAGGAGCGCATCCGATGGCAGCGGAGATCAAACAATTCCTCGCCTATGGGCGAGGAATCGGCCTTTCGGGCTGTTCGGCGATAGCGCCCTGTATGCCCCGATTGCCAGGAGACCATATAAAGACTACCACCGGGTACCACGAGATCGAGCAACTGCAGCAGCCGCGTTAACTGACGGGTGCGGCGTTCTTTGTGCAGCGCTGTTCGCATGAGGACGTTTGCGGTATTCTTCACCAGAATTACGAACTGACGCGCCATCATTCGCAACGGCCCGCGTGACAAGAATTTGACTTCCTCAGTTTCTCCGGCCTCCGAGCACAGAGCGATACTGCGCGACAGCGTCGCCGACTTCGTCGCGCGGGCGACCGACATCGCCCGCGTGCGCAGGTTGCGCGACACTCCGTCCGAATACGATCGCGAAGTATGGACCAAAATGGCTGAACTCGGCTGGCTTGGCATCCTCGTGCCTGAAGCGCACGGTGGCCTGGGTCTGGGGCTCGCTGAAGCGGCGATCGTCGCGGAGGGGCTGGCGCGAGCGCTTGTGCCGGAGCCGTTCACGGCAACAGCGGTGCTCGCGACCACGGTGCTTGTCGGCGGCGACAATGAGGCACTGAAAGAAGAACTGCTGCCGCAAATCGTCTCGGGTGCGGTATTACCCGCGCTCGCGTGGCAGGAGCGCTCCGGCACGCTCGACGTGGCAGCGATAGAAACCCGGTCGGCTCCGTTCGAAGGCGGCTACCGGCTCAACGGAACCAAACGTTTCATCGCGGGCGCTGCCGGCGCCGATGGTTTTCTGGTCTCGGCAAATACCAACGAAGGCGTGGCCGTATTCTGGATAGAGCGCGCCGCGCCTGGCGTCGCATTGGCGCTCGAGCCGCTGGCCGACGGCAGGCATTTCGGAACGCTTACGCTGTCCGACGTCACAGTGCAGCGTGAGCGCATCATCGCCTCGCCCACAGCGGCACGCGCCGCGCTGGAACGCGCGTTGGACCGGACGGCAGTGGTCGCAAGCGCCGAGCTTTACGGCATCATGAGCCGCGCGCTGGAAATGACGGTCGACTACCTCAAGACGCGCGTGCAGTTCGGCAAGCCGATCGGCAGCTTCCAGGCGCTGCAACATCGCGCAGTGGATCTCTATGTCCAGCAGCAGCTTGCCTCCGCCGTATTGGAAGACGTCGTCCGGGCGCTGGACCAGGATCCGGAACCGCAACCGCGAAAACGCGCGGCGCTAGCCAGCCGCTTGAAGGCGCGTTGCACGGAGGCGGCAGCGAAGATCACGCGCCAGGCTATCCAGCTTCACGGGGCGATCGGCTTCACCGACGAATACGACGCCGGCCTCTATCTCAAGCGCGCCATGGTGCTTGGCGCGTGGCTCGGAAACGCCGTGTGGCACCGGCGGCGGTACGCGCAACTGACGGCGCCGGAGGGCACATGACGGTCCCGAACACGCCTGATTACAACGCCATGAGCGACGGCGCGTTTCGTCGCGAAATGAGGACGTTTTGCGAGCAGAACTACCCGGAGAATCTGCGCTTCATGCCGCGCCGCGTGCGTTGGAGCGAGATAGCGGGTTGGTGGCGCACGCTCTACGAAAAGGGCTGGATCGCGCCCAACTGGCCCCGGGAGTGGGGCGGCATGGGGCTGGACGCAGGAAAGATGGTGATCTTCCTGGAGGAGATGGAGCGCCACGGGGTCGCGCGGCCGCCCGATCAGGGGATTACCCAGGTCGGCCCCATCATCATGAACTTCGGGACCGAGGCGCAGAAGCAGTTCTACCTCCCGCGCACGCTGTCGGGAGAGATCATCTGGTGCCAGGGCTATTCCGAGCCCAACGCGGGATCGGACCTGGCGAGCCTGCAGACTTCGGCGGTCCGCGATGGTGATCACTACGTGGTGAACGGCCAGAAGATTTGGACGACGCTGGCGCACGACGCGACCCACATCTATCTTCTCGCACGCACCGACAGGCAGGCCAAGAAACAGGAGGGCATCAGCTTTTTCCTGGTCGATCTCAGGACGCCGGGCATCACCATCCGCCCGATTCGCAACATCGCTGGCCACGAGGAGTTTTGCCAGGTCTTCTTCGACAATGTCCGGGTGCCGGCCGACACGCTCGTGGGCAAGCTCAACCAGGGCTGGACGGTCGCCAAAGCGCTGCTCTCATTCGAACGGCTCAATATCGGCAGCCCGCGGCGCCCGCAATACGCCCTTCAGCGGCTGGAGATGCTGGCGCGGGCCAAAGGCTTGTTCGACGATCCTGGTTTTGTCGATCGTTTTGCGGCACTGAAGCTCGACCTGGAGGATCTTGCTTCCCTCTACGGGCGCTACGTCGAGCAGGTGAAGCGTGGCGAGCCGTTGGGACAGGATGTGTCCACCCTCAAGATCTGGGCCATGGAGACCTGGCAGCAGCTCACCGATCTGCTGGTGGAAACCGGCGCCGAGGAAGGCGTGATGAGCGGCATCCACGATATCGCCGGCGTCGAAACGGATTTTCTGAGCCCCTTCTACTACGCGCGGCCGGGGACGATCTACGGCGGCTCGAGCGAAATCCAGCGCAACATCCTCGCGAAGTACGTGCTCAAGCTGCCATCGTAGCCGAACGAGGCGCGCGTTGAGCGGTTTCGTCCGTTCGAACGCGCGCACTTACTGAGCATTGCAAAAATACATGACAATGCTCAGCCCTCATCCCCGCCCCTTCTCCCGGGAGGAGAAGGGAGATTCGAGGCGAAAATGAATCGTCATCCATTTACGCAACGCTCAATAACGCGGCAGCCGGGACTGTCCGTTTCAAGCGACCTTCATCGGCAGCAGCACCATCTGCCGGCCCTCCAGGTGCAGTCGTTCCTGGAGTTCCAGCGGGGTGCGGTTGTGCAGCCAGCGCGTGAGGAAATTGACGCGCGCAAACACCAGCTTGGACGCGAAGCAAACCGCATTCGGGTATTTCTTGAACACCTGCTCGGCGAGCTTGACGAACTCTTCGACCGGTTCGATGCCGAAGCCGACGTAGAACTCTGCGGCAATTCCGTGCGCATGGCAGTAGCGCACGAAATAGCGCAATGAATTTTCGATGGTGTAGCGCAGCGTGCGCAGCGCCCCCTCGCCGGCGTAGCTCTGGGCGTCCACCTCGCCGACGCTGACGAACACGAAATTCTTGAAGTGTCCCGGAAACAGGCGCAGTACCCACAGCAAGGCGTGGACGCCGACGCCGCGATGCTTGCCAACGAACAGCAACGCGGTGGGCGCTGCAGGATCGAGTGGCGGCACAGGGCGGTGGTCGTCCCATGGGAGCTTGGCCTCAAACAGAGCGTCGGCGGTGCGTAATTGCGCGCGCGCGCCGTCGTAGTGGCGGCGGATCGCCATACAGCCCGCTATTACCAGGCCGGTGATCAGGATGGTGACCCAGCCGCCTTCGGTGAATTTTTCGACGACCAGCACCGTCAGGATGCTGGAAGTGACGATCAGCCCCACCAGGGATAACAGCAGCCGCCTCTTCCAGATCGGGGCCGAGCGGCGGTTGCGTACCCAAAAGACGCACAATCCGTAAAGCGAGATCGAGAAGGTGAGAAACACGTTGATGCTGTAGAGCACGACCAGCAGCGCGACGCTACCCTGGCTCCAGATCAACACGCCGATGGCGGCGAAACCCATCAACAGAATCCCATTCTGGGTGACGAGCCGGCTCGACAGCTCGCGAAAATGGCGCGGCACCCAGGAATCGGCCGCCATGTTGGCAAGCACCGCCGGCCCGCCGAGAAATCCGGTGTTGGCAGCGACGAACAAGAGCCCCCCCTCCAGCGCGAGCACGATGAGCAGCCCCGTGGCGTTGGCGAACGGGCTGCCGAGATCGAAGTGCTCGATGACCGACATGAAGACGACGGCGTTGAGCGTCTGCCCCGGGCTTTGCGCCGCGTCCCACAACAGGTAGAGCAGCATGATGCCGCCGGCGGTGAAGGCGAGCGAGAACGCCATATAGAACATCGTCCACTTGCCGGTGCGGATGCGCGGCTCGGCCAGCGTATTGACGTTGTTCGACACCGCTTCCAGCCCGGTGTAAGTGCCGCCGCCCTGCGAGTAGGCGAGCAGCATGGTCCCCACCACGAACATCCAGCTGGTTTCGCGCGCGAGCGCGGTGGTTTCGTTGACCGTGGCGGGGATCAGGGCGGGCAGGCGCTCGGCGTGGGCGTAGATGCCGTAGCCGATGAGCACCACGTGCACCACGACGAAGCCGACGAAGATCGGCAACAGGATCTTGATCGCCTCTTTCATGCCGCGCAGGTTGAGCGTGATCAACACCATGATCATCGCGATCTCGAACGGTACTTTCCACGGATGCCACGCCAGCGGCAGCAGGCTGAACACCGCATCCGCCCCGCTCGCGACCGAGATCGCGACCGTCAGCACGTAGTCGACGATCAGCGCCGCGCCCGAGGTGAGGCCCGCGTGCGGGCCGATCAACTGGGTCGCGACCTTGTAGCCGCCGCCGCCGTTCGGGAACAGCTCGATCACCTGGTTGTAGGCGAGCGAAATGATGAACACGGTCACGGCGATCGCCACCGCGAGATAGAGTCCGAATTGTGTGTGCGCGCCGAGCGCGAGGTAGGCTTCCTCCGGCCCATAGCACGACGAGGACAGTCCGTCGGCGCCTAGACCCACCCAGGCGAAAAACGCGATGAGCGCGATGTGGCGGCGCGTTTCCGGGTTCATCGGATCGCGCGGCTTGCCGATCACGGCTTCGCGGGCTTTGGCGAGAACGGACATGGGATCGAGCGCGGACGGCAGCGTGGAGATTGAAATCTTGCCGGGAGCGCTTCATGATAGCGTAAATGCTGATAGCGCCCAAAATGCGCGGGAGACATTCATGGCCAGGCAAGTGATACACACCGATGCCGCACCCAAGGCTATCGGCACCTATTCGCAGGCTGTGCGCTGTGGCGGCACCGTGTATCTCGCCGGCCAGATCGGGCTCGATCCGGCGACGATGGAACTTGTTGCCGGCATCGGACCGCAGATCCGCCGCGTGTTCGAGAATCTGCAGGCGGTGGCGGCCGCGTCCGGCGGCAGTCTCAACGACGTCGTCAAGCTCACTGTCTATCTCACCGATCTCAATCACTTCGCGCGCGTCAATGAGATCATGGCGACCTACTTTACCGCACCCTACCCCGCGCGCGCGGCGCTCGGTGTCGCGAGCCTCCCCCGCGGCGCACTCATCGAGATGGACGCGATCATGGTGGTGCAGGATTGAGGATTCGGGATCGAGGATTAAGGGTTGAGCAGTAGCAATCGTCGAGGAGACGGCCTTGGAATGAAGGTCAAATCGCAGGCCGCGGAAAGGCGCTTAAACGCTGGGCGCGTGGAGACGAAACCTCGATCCTCGATCCTCGATCCTCGATCTTCGGCCCTCATTCCTCACCCATCACTGTCAGGGTTGAGCAACTCAACCCTGACCCGCCTCGCCAAGCTCGGCGTTGCGACCCGGTTCGACCTGGTGCTGCACCTGCCGCTCAGGTACGACGACGAGACCCGGCTCTATCCGATCAACCAGGCGCCGCATGGCGAGAGCGTGCTCGTCGAGGGCCGCGTCGTCGAGTGCGATGTCAAGTACCGTCCCAAACGCCAGCTCGTGTGCCACATCGAAGACGGTTCGGGGGTGCTCACGCTGCGTTTTTTGAATTTCTACATGAGCCAGCTGAAACAGCTCGCTGCCGGCACGCACCTGCGCGTGTTCGGCGAAATCCGTCACGGGTTTTTCGGCGACGAGATGGTGCATCCCCGCTATCGCGTGGTGCGCGGCGATACGCCGGTCGCAAAGGCGTTGACGCCGGTGTATCCGACCACGGCAGGGCTCGGCCAGGAGGCGCTGCGGCGCCTGATCGAGCGCGCCCTTGCCGATTGCGATCTGTCCGACACGCTGTCGGAAACGGTGCGCGCTCCGCTCAAGCTGCCGCGCTTCCGTGACGCCGTGCTGTTCCTGCACAACCCGCCGCCGCGGGTGGCGCAGGGCGAGCTGCAGGAGCGCCGACACCCGGCGTGGCGCCGCATCAAGTTCGACGAGTTGCTGGCGCAGCAACTGTCGATGCGGCTGCATTACAAGAGGCGCCGGGCCGCCGGCGCGCCGGCATTGAAACCCCGCGGCGAACTTACGCGCGCGTTGCTCGCGAAACTTCCGTTTCAGCTCACGCGCGCGCAGCACAAGGCGCTGGCGCAGATCCGGCACGATCTCGCCCAGCCCTATCCGATGCAGCGCCTGCTGCAGGGCGACGTCGGGAGCGGCAAGACCATCGTCGCCGCGCTCGCCGCGCTGCAATGCGTGGAGAACGGTTCCCAGGTTGCGGTGATGGCCCCAACAGAGATCCTCGCCGAACAGCATTATCACAAGTTTGCGGCGTGGCTCGCGGACCTCGGCGTCAGCGTGACCTGGCTCACGGGCAGCTTGCGCAGCAGAGAGAAACGGCAGGCGCTCGCCGGCGTGGCGGCGGGCGAGGCGATGATCGCCGTCGGCACTCACGCATTGTTCCAGGAGGAGGTGGAATTCCACAACCTGGCGCTGGCGATCATCGACGAACAGCACCGATTCGGCGTGCATCAGCGCCTTGCGCTGCGCATGAAGGGCGCGCGGCCCAACATGGGCGCGCAGCCGCATCAAATGATGATGAGCGCCACGCCGATCCCGCGCACGCTGGCGATGAGCTACTACGCCGATCTCGATGTGTCGGTGATCGACGAGCTGCCGCCCGGCCGCACGCCGGTTGCGACCAGGCTCGTCGCGGAGGCGCGGCGCGGCGAGGTGATCCAACGCATCCGCGACGCCTGCATCGCCGGCAGCCAGGCCTATTGGGTGTGCCCGCTGATCGAGGAGTCGGAGGCGCTGCAACTGAAGACCGCGCTCCAGACCTATGAGGGGTTGCAGCGGACGTTTCCGGAACTCAAGGTGGGACTGGTGCACGGCCGGCTGAAAAGCGAGGAGAAAGCGCGAGTGATGCAGGCGTTCCAGGGCGGCGCGATCCAGCTGCTGGTGGCGACTACCGTGATCGAGGTCGGTGTCGATGTGCCGAACGCGACGCTGATGGTGATCGAGCATGCCGAGCGCATGGGATTGTCACAGCTGCACCAGCTGCGCGGGCGCGTCGGCCGCGGCGCCGGCAAGAGCACGTGCATCCTGCTCTACCAGAACCCGCTCACCGCAGCCGCGCGCGAGCGGCTCAAGATCATCTTCGAGAACCACGATGGATTCGAGGTCGCGCGCCACGACTTGAGGCTGCGCGGGCCGGGCGAACTGCTGGGGGCGCGTCAGAGCGGAGTGCCTTTGCTTCGGTTTGCCGATTTGGCGCGCGACACCGACCTGCTCGAGGCGGCACGTGCCACCGCCGCAACCATGCTGCGCGAGCACCCGGCCGCGGTGCGGGCGCATGTCGCGCGCTGGCTCGGCGAACGCCACGAGTATTTGAAGGTCTAGAACTGATCGTGAGGTCGTGAGGTCGTGAGGTCGTGAGGTCGTGAGGTCGGGGGGTCGGGAGGTCGGGAGGTCGCGAGATCGGGAGGTCGTGAGGTCGTGAGGTCGTGAGGTCGTGAAGTCGTGAAGTCGCGAGGTCGTGAAGTCGTGAAGTCGTGAAGTCGTGAATTGGTGAGATCGTGAGATGGTAAGTGGAGGAAGGCAATTTCTCCCTCTCACGCTTTGACGCCCTCACGCTCTCCCGTCCTCACGCTCTCACGGCTTTACACTCTCCCGCCCTCCCGCTCTCACGACTTACGGACTTACGTATCTGCGATAATAGCAGCGAGATTTCAATCATTCCTTGCCGTGAAATTCCCTCCGCGCGACAACCGCTGGCCGCGCCGGCCGCCCCATTCTGCTGCCCGGTTCCGCGGCTGGCTCACCGACCGGGGTTCGCTCACCGGCCGCATCCAGGCGCGCTGCCCGGCGTTCAGCGTGAAAGTCGTGTTCCAGGGGCTGCGCCGCATCAACCGCGACGAAAGCTTCCTGCGGCCTGATGGAATCGGCAGGCTCGCGCTAGTGCGCGAAGTCTATCTGCTATGCCGGCGCACGCCGGTGGTCTTCGCGCACAGCGTGATCGATCCGCGCGCGCTGCGCGGCGCGTGGCGGCGGCTGGCGCGGCTCGGCAGCCGGCCGCTCGGCGCAGCCCTCTTCGCCGACCCGCGCGTGAGACGCTATCCGTTGCGGCAGAAGAAGCTCAGCCGCCACCATGAACTTTACCGGCAGGCCTGCGCCGCGCTCCGTGCCCAGCCGGCGCACTTGTGGGCGCGGCGTTCGCTATTCGTTCTGCATAAATCGCCTATACTGGTGACCGAGGTTTTCCTGCCGGGGATAGTGAAGCTCGCACCATGACCTTGAAAGAGCGGCTCGACGCCTACGAACAACTGATGCGGCTGGACAAGCCGATCGGCATCCTGCTCCTGCTGTGGCCGGTGCTGTGGGGGTTGTGGCTGGCGCCACGCGGTCTGTTGCGTCTCGACATCCTGCTCATCTTCATGGTCGGAACGGTGCTGATGCGCTCCGCCGGTTGCATCATCAACGATTTTGCCGACCGCAATTTCGATCCGCACGTGGCGCGCACCAGGGACCGGCCGCTTGCGGCGCGGCGCGTCGGTCCGGCTGAAGCGCTTGCGCTCGCGGCGGTGCTGGTCGCGCTCGCATTCACCCTGGTGCTGTTTCTCAACCGGCTGACGATCGTGCTGGCGTTTGTCGCGCTGTTTCTCGCGGTCACCTACCCCTTCACCAAACGTTTTTTTCCGCTGCCCCAAGCCTATCTCGGCATCGCCTTCGGCATTTCCATTCCCATGGCATTCGCTGCCTATCATGGCACGATCGCGGCGGTGGCGTGGGTGATGCTTGCCGCCAACGTGTTCTGGGCCATCGCTTACGACACGGAGTACGCGATGGTCGACCGCGACGACGATGTGAAGCTCGGCCTCAAGTCCTCGGCCATCCTGCTCGGACGTTTTGACGTAGCGGCGGTGATGGTCTGCCACACGGTTTTCCTGGTGATCATGACCTTCATTGGCTTCTGGGCATCGCTCGGCATCTTTTATTATGTCGGGATTGTGCTGGCTGCCGGATTCGTATTCCATCAATACCAGCTCATCAGGGAGCGCAACCGCGACCAGTGTTTCAAGGCCTTTCTCAACAACAACTGGGTCGGCGCCGCGATCTTCGCCGGGCTCGCGCTCGGCCTCTATCTCGACATCCCTATGTTCCGGTGAGCGCGCGATGAAATACAAAGACTTGCGCGATTTTCTGTCACAACTTGAGGCGCGCGGGGAGCTCAAGCGCATTGCGGTCGAAGTCGACCCCAGGCTGGAGATGACGGAAATCTGCGACCGCGTGCTGAAAGCGCGAGGACCGGCGCTCCTGTTCGAAAAGCCGAAGGGCCACACGATCCCCGTGCTCGGCAATCTGTTCGGTACGCCGCTGCGCGTCGCGCTCGGTATGGGTGAGGAATCGGTCGACGCTTTGCGCGAGCTCGGCAAGCTGCTCGCCTCGCTCAAGGCGCCCGAGCCGCCCACGGGGCTGAAGGACGCGTGGGACAAGCTCCCGATACTCAGGCAGGTGCTCGCGATGACGCCGCGCGAAGTGAGTCGCGCACCGTGCCAGGAAGTGGTGTGGGAAGGCAAGGACGTTGATCTCGGGCGGCTGCCGGTCCAGACCTGTTGGCCGGGCGACGCTGCTCCGCTCATTACCTGGGGGCTTACCGTCACGCGCGGACCGCGGAAGGCGCGCCAGAACCTCGGCATCTACCGCCAGCAGGTGATCGCGCCGAACAAGGTCATCATGCGCTGGCTTGCCCACCGCGGCGGCGCACTTGACTTCCGCGATCATTGTCTTGCCCATCCGCGCGAACCGTTCCCGGTTGCGGTCGCGCTCGGCGCCGATCCGGCAACGATCCTCGGCGCGGTGACGCCGGTGCCGGACAGTCTGGGCGAGTATCAATTCGCAGGGTTGCTGCGCGGCGCCAAAACCGAGATCGCGACATGCCTGAGTCACGATTTGCAGGTGCCGGCGAGCGCCGAGATCGTGCTGGAGGGTTTCATCCACCCCGGCGAGACGGCGATGGAAGGCCCGTTCGGCGACCACACCGGCTATTACAATGAAACAGACCGCTTTCCTGTTTTCACCATTAATCGGATCACGACTCGTCGTGATCCGATCTACCACAGTACTTACACCGGCAAGCCGCCCGACGAGCCGGCGGTGCTCGGCGTCGCGTTGAACGAGGTGTTCGTGCCGCTGCTCGTGAAGCAGTTTCCCGAAATCGTCGACTTCTATCTGCCGCCGGAGGGGTGTTCCTATCGCATCGCCTGCGTGAGCATGAAGAAGCAGTATCCCGGGCACGCCAAGCGCGTGATGTTCGGCATCTGGAGCTTCCTGCGCCAGTTCATGTACACCAAGTTCATCATCGTCACCGACGACGACGTCAACGTCCGCGACTGGAAGGAAGTGATCTGGGCGCTGACCACGCGCGTCGATCCGCGGCGCGACACGTTGATTGCCGATGCGACCCCGATCGACTCTCTCGATTTCGCGAGTCCGGTGGCGGGGCTGGGTTCCAAGATGGGCATCGACGCCACGAACAAGTGGCCGGCGGAGACCGATCGCAAGTGGGGCACACCGATCGCCATGAGCGAGGAGGTGAAGCAGCGCGTCGACGCGCTGTGGCGCGAGCTGGGGCTGTAGCCTGAAGTTCCGGCCTGCGCGGAGCGAGTTTAGCGCTTGCCTTGCTCTCACCGTTGGGCTACATTGCCCGGCAACTGAGCGCTGATCCCGTTCACGGCTCGCGCAGATGGCGGTTTTTCGCTGGGGAGAGGGAAGCTCGCATGAATATAAGACCGATTATGCGCACCCGGCGAGCGCTTTCGCACCTGCTCCCGGTGCGCGGGCTCGGGGCGGCGAAATCGCGGCCGGATTGATTTTCCTATCGTTCGGCGACCTCGCGGCGAAGGGTGTGATCTAAAACCGAAAGTGGGAAACGCCCACTTGACGACTTACCCACCATAGGCGATACTATTTACATGACAATTCGCACTCAAGCCCGCCACAAAAGCACTGATTCCAAAGGCCGCGTGGCGCTCGGCGGCCACTTCGCGAACCGCGCTGTTATCGTCGAGCACAAGAGCGACGACGAGGTCATCGTCCGGCTCGCCCGTGTGATTCCAGAGCGCGAAGCGTGGCTCTACGAGAACCCCAAAGCTTTGGCCTTGGTGCGGCGCGGCCTTGATCAGGCCCGCAAGGGCAACGTCGCGAAGAACCCGCCTGATGTGAAAAAAGCCGCGAAGCTCGCCAGGCAGCTTGAGGACTGATGCCCTTCACACTGGTTTGGCTCGAGGGCGCAGCGGATACTTTCCACGAGCTTGAAGCGGCAGCCCAAAAGTCACTCGACAACCGGCAAAAGTCCAGGAAGTCAAAAGCCTCCAGGCAGGAAGGGCTTTTCAAACAAATTGTAAAATGCGTGGTACTTCTCCAGGAGAACCCGCGCCACCCCGGCCTGAACACGCACGAATACGACTCCATCGAAAACCCCTACGATTCCGAATCGAAGGTGTTCGAGGCTTACGCTCAGAACCGCACGCCCGGCGCTTACCGCATTTTTTGGTGCTACGGTCCCAAGAAAGGCGAGATCACAATCATCGCCATCACGCCGCATCCGTGAGCACGTTTGCACTGCGATATGCGTGCTTCCGTTACAGAAGGGGCGTCGAGTTAAATTTCCTATCCGCAGATTGTTTCCTACACGCGCTTGCTCTTTCTTTCTGGGATTCCCCGGGGCGCTCGACGACGATCGAATCCAGCGTCGTCGCCAACTGCGTCACGTCGTGTCGATTAGCCCCGGTTACGATGATCGACAGCGGGACGCCACGCCGACAGAGAGGGGTGTTCCTATCGCATCGCTTGCGTAAGCATGAAGAAGCAATATCCCGGTCACGCCAAGCGCGTGATGTTCGGCATCTGGAGCTTCCTGCGCCAGTTCATGTACACCAAGTTCATCATCGTCACCGACGACGACGTCAACGTCCGCGACTGGAAGGAAGTGATCTGGGCGCTGACCACGCGCGTCGATCCGCGGCGCGACACATTGATTGCCGACAATACGCCGATCGACTCGCTCGATTTCGCGAGTCCCGTGGCGGGGCTGGGTTCCAAGATGGGCATCGACGCGACCAGCAAGTGGCCGGCGGAGACCGATCGCAAGTGGGGTACACCGATCGCCATGAGCGAGGAGGTGAAGAAGCGCGTCGACGCCCTGTGGTGCGAGCTGGGGTTGTAGGCAACAAAAAAGCCGGACCCAGCCCGGCTTTTTTGGAAAGACAACCGCGGTCAGAACTTGAACTGCAGACCAAGGCTCGAAACATTCACACAGGTCGGGTGAGGGATCTATTCAGTTCAGGATTTTGTCGCACCTACAGCCCGACAAAATCCTAGCGGTTGTAGACCCACTTGAGCAGCGCATCCTGCGCCGGCTGCGCGTTGCCGGCATTGGTGTGGTTGACGATGAACACCACCACCACGCGCCGCCCCCGGCTGTCGAGCACGTAACCGGCGATTGAACGCACGCCGGCGAGCGAGCCGGTCTTGATGTGCGCCTGGCCGGCGACCTCCGCGCCGGAGAGCCGCTTGCGCATCGTGCCGTCGACCGCAGTGAGCGGAAGCGAGGCCATCAGCTCCGGCATCACCGGGCTCCTGAAAGCGTGTACCAGCAGTTGGCCGAGGTTTTTCGCGCTGATGCGCTCGATGCGCGACAAGCCGGAACCGTTCTCCAGCACCAACTCGGGAAACGACAGCTCCTTGCCGGCCAGCCATTGCTTGATCACGCGATTCGATTTTTCGGCAGTGGCCGGAGCGCCCGCCCCCGCCGCGCCCAGCGTCAGGAACAACTGCCGCGCCATGACATTGTTGCTGAACTTGTTGATGTCGCGCACGATCTCGGAGAGCGTCTGCGACTTGGCACTCGCCAGTAGCCGCGCGGACGGGGTCACCGCACCGTCGCGCCCGCCGCCGGCAAACACGCCGCCGAGTTCTTTCCACAGCTGGCCGAACAACGCCGCGACATATTGCCGGTGGCCCAGCACGCTGAAGCTGCGCGCCCGCTCGCCGCAATCGAGGGAATAAACGCCGTTGAATGCGAGCCGCGCGGTGTCAGCATTACCCAGCGCCTCGATCTTGAGCCTGGAGACCCAGTCGCCGCAGGCGCCGTCGGTGAGCGTGAGGTTATTCGCGACCTGCACTTGCGGCAGGACCGGCTCGGTCAGCACCCTGACGGCGCGCGTTTCCGCGTCCGGCACGAACTGCACGGTTACTGCCTTGAAGTTCACAAGCAGTGCGTCGGGCCCGGTGTTGTAGGGCCGCGTCGGCTGGTCGTCGAAGCGCGTGGAATCGAAGTCCTCGCCCGAGAAGTAACCGCGGTCGAGCACAAGGTCGCCGCGAATCTCGCGCACGCCGCGCGCTCGCAGATTCCTCAGCAACAGCCAGAAATTCTCGATCGTGAGCTTGGGATCGCCATACCCCTTGAGGATGAGATCGCCGTGCAGCACATCCTGCACGAGCGGCGCGCTGCCGTAAGCCTCGGTGCTCCAGGCATAGGCCGGTCCCAGCAGATCGAGGCCGGCATAAGTGGTCACCAGCTTCATGGTGGACGCGGGGTTGAGGGCGCGCTCCGCTCCGGCCGCGACCAGTGGCCGCTCCGCGCCGATTTCGTGCACGTAGACCGCCACACTCGCTTCCGGGATGCCCGCCCGCGCCAGCGCCTGCGTGACTGGCTCGGGCGGGCGTGTGGCTTGCGCCAAGGTGTCTTGTGGCGCGGACAGTGCCGAGAGCAGGAGGACGAGATTGACTAAGATTCGCATGCGCATTCGACGTTTGACCCCAATGTTCGTTGGCCCTAGCTGCCTGTCGGACTTAACGGTCCGAACAGGCTGCTAACAGGAGTTTGTCGGGGCTAAGTCCGACAAACTCCTAGAGGCTCACGCTCGAGAGCGGTGCCGGTACGGTCGCCTCGCGCCAGCCCAGGCGCTCGCGAACCGCGGCGGCGAAGATTTCCGACGTCTCCCGCTCGCCGTGCACCACGAAGGTATGCCGCGGCGCCTTCCCGAAGTGTCCGAGCCAGCCCAGCAGTCCTTCCCGGTCGGCGTGCGCCGACAACCCGCCGATAGTATAGACGTCGGCGCGTACCGGGACCGGGATGCCGAAGATATGTACTTCCTTTGCGCCGTCAACGATGCGGCGGCCGAGCGTGCCCGCGGCCTGGAAACCGGTGATCAGGACCGTACATTCCGGCCGCGCGAGGTTGTGCCGCAGATGATGCTTGATGCGCCCGGCATCGCACATGCCGCTCGCCGAAATGATTACAGCACCGCTTTTCACGCGGTGCAGCGCGATCGACTCCTCGACGTCCTGCACGAAGCGGATGCGCGGGCCGGCGTGGTTCTTCTGCAGCCAGGCGAGCAGTGTAGAGGCTTCGCGGTCGAGCAGCGCGGCGTGGCGCAACGTGATCGCGGTCGCCTGCGTCGCCATCGGCGAATCGACATAGATGTCCATCTCCGGCAGCTGTCCCTGCCGGTGCAGATCGGCGAGCAGGTACAGGAGATCCTGGGTGCGCCCGACCGCGAACGCGGGAATGATGACGTTGCCGCCCTTGCGCTTCAGTGTGTCCGTGATTGCGTGCTCGAGTTCCTTGAGTGTGTCGGGCAGCGATTTGTGCAGCCGGTTGCCGTACGTCGATTCCACGAGCAGTACGTCAGCCTGCGCGATGGGCGTCGGGTCGTGCACGAGCGGTCGCATCGGCTGGCCGATGTCGCCGGAAAAGACAATTTTCGTGGCGCGGCCGTCGTCCGAGATCCAGGTCTCGATGATCGCCGAGCCGAGGATATGCCCGGCGTCGCGGTAACGGCAGCGCACCGTCGACTGCGGATGGATCTCGGCATCGTACTTGACCGATTTCAACTGCCTCAGCGCGCGCTCGGCCTGCGCCAGGGTGTAGAGCGGGGTGCGGTCGGCCTCGCGCCGGTGCAATTGCGATGCTCTCGCCCACTCCACCTCTTTCTCCTGGATGTGCGCGCTGTCGCGCAGCATGACCGCCAGCAGATCGCAGGTTGCCGCCGTGGCGTATATCGGCCCGCTGAATCCCTCCGCGGCGAGCCGCGGCAGCAGCCCGGAGTGATCGATGTGCGCGTGGGTGAGCAGCACGAAGTCGAGCGCCCGCGGATCGAACGCGAACCGCGCCCGGTTCTTGCGCTCGGTATCGCGCCCGCCCTGGAACATGCCGCAGTCGACGAGGAAACGCAGGCTGTCCGTCTCGACGAGATAGGACGAGCCCGTCACCTCACCCGCCGCCCCCAGAAAGGTCAGCTTCATCTGCTGCCTTTCCCGGTGCGCCGCAGGAACCGCAAGATGACAGCGTGCGCGTAGGGGTAGATTTGCGGCTGTTTGCTCGCGCGCGGGCCCGCGACGTTGAGCGTGACGATGCGATAGCGCTTGATGAATTCCACAATGAGTTCGGCTGCCTGGTTCACTGTGATTTCCTTGCTGTCGATGAGCAGATGAGGTTTGCCGTTCTCGACGCAGCATTCGAGCGTGTGCAGCGTGCCGCCGTCGACCTCGCCGGCATGGATGATCGCCGTGCCGTCGCTGTCCCTGACGTTGGCGAGTGTGCGCTCCCTGTAGCCGCCATTTGGGACCTCGCGCAAGGGGTAGCTCACGGGAATCTCCCCGTCTTCGGCGACGCGTCCGGCCGGGCACCAGCCGCCGCACGGCACGCCGGCGTCAAGCGCGGCGTCAAGTGCGGCGCGGTCGACGCCGGTCTGGCCGCCGGACACAATTTTCAGCGTGTTGTTCAAACCCGGTTCTTTGGTCCGCACGCTAGTGTCCTGAGGCGCTAATTCACCGCACAATTTTGGACGTAGGCCGGGGTACGCACAGCGTTCCCCGACGTCCACTTGGCGTCAGGTAGCCGCCAATGCGGCAACCTGACCTACACCTTTTCGACACGAGGGGCTCCAGGGATTCTGCATCGAAATAATGATTCATAACACTAGGCTTGGGCGACGATCTCGAGCGTGCGCTGCGTCAGCAGCGCGATTTCGTCGCCGTTTATCACGTAGGGCGGCATGAAATAAACGGTATTGCCGATCGGCCGCAGCAACAACTCGCGCGCGAGCGCACGCTCGAAAAACCGGCGCGCAAATCCGGCGTCGCCGGTCTCGATCTCGAACGCCCAGATCATGCCGGTGTTGCGGAAATTCCGCGTTTTCGGATGCTGCGCGAGTTCGCGCGCCGCATCGTTGAGCGCCGCGGCTTTTGCCTTGTTGGCTTCGATGACAGCATCGTGTTCGAAGATATCCAGGGTGGCCAGCGCGGCGCGGCAGGCGAGCGCGTTGCCGGTGTAGGAATGCGAGTGCAGGAAGCCGCGGGTGACGGCCTCGTCGTAGAACGCCCGGTAGATGGCATCGCGGGTAAGCACGGCCGACAGCGGCAGATAGCCGCCGGTGATGCCTTTCGACAGGCACAGGAAATCCGGGGTAATGCCGGCTTGCTCGCACGCAAAAAAGGTTCCGGTGCGACCGAATCCGGTCATGATCTCGTCGGCGATGAGATGCACCTCGTAGCGCTCGCACAGCACCCGCGCACGGCGCAGGTATTCAGCGTCGTGCATCGCCATGCCGATGGCGGCCTGCACCAGAGGTTCCACGATCAGCGCCGCGGTCTCCAGGTGATGCTGTTCCAGGTGCTGCTCGAGCGCCTGCGCGCAGCGCCCGGCGAACTCGCGCGGCGACTCGCCGTTCTCGGCCAGTCGCCAATCCGGGCTCGGCACCTGCGTGCTCGCCCGCAGCAGCGGCGCGTAGGTGTCCTTGAACAACGCAACGTCGGTGACCGAGAGCGCGCCCAGCGTTTCGCCGTGGTAGCTTCCGGCGAGACTGACAAACCGCGTCTTGCGAGGCCGTCCGGTGTTGCGCCAGTAGTGAAAGCTCATTTTGAGCGCGATTTCGGTCGCGGAGGCGCCGTCGCTGCCGTAGAAGCAGTGACCCAAGGCTCCGCCGGTGAGCAGCGACAGGCGCTCCGACAGCAAGACCACAGGTTCGTGGGTGAAGCCGGCGAGAAGTACGTGTTCAAGTTCCCCGAGTTGTGCTGTCAGCGCGGCGTTGATGCGCGGGTTGCCGTGGCCGAACAGGTTCACCCACCACGAACTGATGGCATCCAGATAGCGCCTGCCGTCGAAATCGTAAAGCCAGCAGCCGCTGCCGCGCGCGATTGGCACGAGCGGCAGCGTCTCGTGCTGTTTCATCTGCGTGCATGGATGCCAGACCGCCGCCAGGCTGCGCTTTAGCAGCAAATCACTACGAGTGCTAGTTTGCATTTCGGTTCAAAAGGCCTTAAAAGATGTCATGAACTGACGATTTTCGCGCTTCGACTCGGGCAATGCCCCGGGCATTAATGAGAAGAAAGGAGTAGATTTTCTCGCTCGCCAGATTCGCGCAACCGTTTGTCCTTCGCCGACTGCCATTCGTCGCAGTCCGCTGCTCCGGTATTCCCCGCTGGTCAACTTTCGCTTGCTGCTGCCGTTATAGAACTTGCCTGGCATCAATGTTGCTGTGATTTTGAGTGCGCATCGTTCAGGAGGTCAACTTACGTATGCAAATTCTTGACCGCATCGAAGATCAGATCGCCGCCACCGGCCTGCCGCTGTTCGGCATCACGCTCGCAGCCGTGCCCTGCCCCGACACGCCGGTGATACTTACGCTGCACTGGCACGGGTTCATCAAGGAGAAGCTCGCCGAAATCGAGGAGGCCGAGGCGGTTTCCTATACGCCGATCCCGAGTTCCGCTTTGCAGTTGAACGAGCGCTGGCACAATCTGGTCGCGGTTGACCGCGCGGCGATGGAGGCGGCATGGGAACTTGGCGCATGGGACGTCGCGCGCGCCGAGCGCCCCGGCTGCATGCGGCCCGGCGCCGCCACGACCGAGGCCCTCGAATGCCTGCAAGCCTTCGGCTCGTTTCCGTACGGCATCAACGGCAACCAGGTGGTCGTCGCCGATGCGCCCGATTCTGACGAACTGGTGCAGCTCGCCGCAGCGCGTGGCTACCTGATGTGGTTGTTCCGCCCGGTCAACGGCGGCATCTGGGGCGAGTATGCGGACGACGCGACGCTCGCCGCCGACGGTCGCCGCCCCCCACCCTGTCCGCACCGCCCGATCCCACCGACCTGCGAAGGCAAACGCCGGACGATCTACCGTTTCGGTGTCCCGGCGCACAACGCCACCTCCCTGGAATTGGATAACTGATTCCCGCCGTGTTGCGGTAGTCCGCTCCACACGGCTGATTTATAAGCTATAATATAGTAAGCGTGCGCTCACTCATTGCCGCAGCGCGCGGCTGTGGGACTGTACGTGGCTATTGCTAATCTCCAGTCCCGCTGGTAGTATTGGCACTCGCTTGAGTAGAGTGCTAACAAGCCCCCTAGTTTTAACCATTCCCAGAGGAGATTCATTCATGAAGATTCGTCCGTTGCACGACCGCATTATCGTGAAGCGGTTGGAAGAGGAACGCAAAACCGCTTCCGGCATCGTGATCCCCGACACCGCCGCCGAGAAACCCGATCAGGGCGAAGTCAAGGCCATAGGCAAAGGCAAGGTCCTGGAGGACGGCAAAGTGCGTCCGGTGGACCTCAAGGTCGGTGACAGAGTGCTGTTCGGCAAGTATTCCGGCCAGACCGTCAAAGTCGAAGGCGACGAACTGCTCGTGATGAAGGAAGAAGACATCATGGGCGTGATCGAGTCCTAATTCCCCGCACAGATTAATCAGGAGAATCCAAATGGCAGCAAAAGACGTCAAGTTTCATGATTCGGCCCGCTCCAAGATCGTCGCGGGCGTCAACATCTTGGCCGACGCGGTCAAGGTGACCCTCGGCCCCAAAGGCCGCAACGTCGTGCTCGAGCGCTCGTTCGGCGCGCCGACCATCACCAAGGACGGTGTATCGGTGGCGAAGGAAATCGAGCTCAAGGACCGATTTGAAAACATGGGCGCGCAGATGCTGAAGGAAGTCGCATCCAAGACTTCCGACGTCGCCGGCGACGGCACCACCACCGCGACCGTTCTGGCGCAATCGATCGTGCAGGAAGGCATGAAGTTCGTGGCCGCCGGCATGAACCCGATGGACCTCAAGCGCGGCATCGACAAGGCGGTTGAGTCGGTGGTCGACGAGCTGAAGAAGCTGTCGAAGCCCTGCACCAACAACAAGGAAATCGCGCAGGTCGGCGCAATCTCGGCCAACTGCGACGAGCAGATCGGCAAGATCATCGCCGATGCGATGGAAAAGGTCGGCAAGGAAGGCGTGATCACCGTCGAGGACGGACAGGGCCTGCAGAACGAGATGGAAGTGGTCGAGGGCATGCAGTTCGACCGCGGCTATCTGTCGCCGTACTTCATCAACAACGCCGAGAAGCAGTCGTCGGTGCTGGAAAACCCCTACATCCTGCTGCACGACAAGAAGATCTCGAACATCCGCGATCTGCTGCCGGTGCTCGAGCAGGTGGCGAAGGCGGGCAAACCGCTTTTGATCATCGCTGAAGACATCGATGGCGAAGCGCTCGCGACGCTGGTGGTCAACAACCTCCGCGGCATACTCAAGACCTGTGGCGTGAAAGCACCGGGCTTCGGCGACCGCCGCAAGGCGATGCTCGAAGACATCGCGATCCTCACCGGCGCCACCGTGATTGCCGAGGAAGTCGGCCTGTCGCTCGAGAAAGCGACGCTGAACGACATGGGTCAAGCCAAGCGCATCGAGATCGGCAAGGAAGAAACCACGATCATCGACGGCGCCGGCGACGCCAAAGCGATCGAAGGCCGCGTCAAGAGCGTCCGCAAGCAGATCGAGGAGGCGACCAGCGATTACGATAAGGAAAAACTGCAAGAGCGCGTGGCGAAACTCGCCGGCGGTGTGGCGTTGATCAAAGTCGGGGCGGCGACCGAAGTCGAGATGAAAGAAAAGAAAGCGCGTGTCGAAGACGCGCTGCACGCGACCCGCGCCGCGGTGGAAGAGGGCATCGTCGCCGGTGGTGGCGTTGCGCTGATCCGCGCCCGCAGTGCGCTCGGCAAGCTGAAGAGCGACAATCACGATCAGGAAGCGGGCATCAAGATCGTGCTGCGCGCGCTCGAGGAGCCGCTGCGCTGGATCGTCACCAATGCCGGCGATGAGGCGTCAGTGGTGGTGCGTTGCGCGCTGCAGAACGCGTCGTCGGTTGCCGGCCTGATCCTCACCACCGATGCGATGGTGGCGGAACTGCCGAAGGAAGAATCGGCCGGTGGTGGCCATGGCCACGGCGGCATGGGCGGTATGGGCGGCATGGACATGTGACGAGCGCCTCGGCGCGAGTCATCCCGGTGAGAACCGGGATCCAGTTGCAAAAAAAAGCCCCGCGCAAGCGGGGCTTTTTTTGGAGGAGGAGGGCGTCGGTTAAAATGTCATGCGCTGCCTGTGCATCACGATGCAGGTCGCCTGCGTCTGAGGCACTGCAAGAGCAGCTTGACGCATCGTGAGATACAGGTTTAAATTGCGCCCTTTTGTTGTTCCCGCACTGGCTAGCTCAGTTGGTAGAGCAGAAGACTGACAACACGCTCGCCTGCGAGCTTGTTGCGGCGTAGGCTAACATTCACGGCGCAAGGGCCGTTAATGTTAAGCGCTGGAAGCGCGGGCCGGAGGCAAAACACGCCAGTTGTTCGGCTTGTTTCAGCGTAGGCTAACTTTCATGCCGCTCGGCATTAAGGTTAAGGGCAGAAGCCCGGCCGAAGCTAAAATACTTGTGTCAGGCGGTTCAGAAGTTCGTAAGTTGCTTTTTTTCGGCGCGCCTCGGCCGAAAGGGTGAAAAGTTGTTCAGGGGCCAGGTAGCTCAGTTGGTAGAGCAGAGGACTGAAAATCCTTGTGTCGGCGGTTCAATTCCGTCCCTGGCCACCATTCCCCACTCCTTAATTTTTGGACAACTGAGCGCTGGCCCTTAAGGTTTACTGCGTCCCTGGCCACCAATCTTTTCCCTTTCCCGTCTCCCGGGGTAGTAGGCGCTGCCCACGGGGTAGAGAATAGTCGCATTGCTCCTCAATGGGGAGGCGGGGCTCCACCTCCACATACAGTTAAACCGCCCGACAATCTACCTCCAGACACAAAACCCCTGACCCGTTCCATTCGGTGGTATCGTGATTGCGCCAAGGAGCAGACGCCGATGGATTGGGAACTCTACCCAGCCGCCGAAGATGCCGCCAAGAGCCATCGTCGCGAGTTATGGGCCGAGCCTCACGGGATCCCGCCATGGGAATGGCGGGGGACACATGGAAACCAATCCAGGATACGAAAGGTGACTTCTTATGGCTGATCTGGACCTCAGTAATCTACGTCCATGGCTCGACGAGCAGGAAAACTACGCAAATTCGATCAAGCCCGATGATCCAAGAACGCTTATAGCGCAGCAAATGCTTGCGATCATCTCCGAGGCAAGAGGCGGCCTGCTTCCGTCAGCGGATTCAACAGCTAATTATGTGCCGAACAAACAGATTATTGAGCAATTGAGCACTCTGCGTGATAAAGCTGAGCAGGTCATGCGCAAGGGCAGGCATTAAGTGGCCTTTGGGCTGTCCCCGACGCGGTTCCGCCGTGGAGTGGCGGGATACACGGTGTAGCCGCTGACCGTTCAAGCAACATGCAATGGCGGGCGGCGCAGGGGCCAAGGAAAAGGACAAGATCGAATAGAATGAGAACACGAGTTTACGCATTAGGATGAAAAGATGAGCAAGGACCCTTCAAAAATCAAGCGGTGCCCGGAATGCCGGCGCCTCGTTGAATCGTCGACCATGCGTCCATTGTCGCGCACTCGGCTTGGAGGGGGCATTCGATATGCTTGTCCGGATTGCTTTAAGCGCGTCATGGCGCTGAGGAAGGCCGCGACCGAGGGTGTACCTAGAGCTTGACATATGGCGAACCGGTCCGCGTCCATGCTGCCAGTTGTCCGAGGTCCGGCGTGGCCGCGTAGGTATCCTCGAAGTTCTCCAAGAACCTTCGCAGGGCATCTCCGGGAATGGGACGACTGATAAGGTAACCCTGGCCTTCGTTGCAGCCTTCATGCTTCAGGAAAGCGAGTTGCTCGGTCTTGTCCACGCCTTCGGCTATGAGTTTCAGACCCAAGGTTTTTGCCATCGCGATGATGGCCCGGGTAATACCCACGTCTTCAGCCTCCAGCGGAATTCCGCGTATGAAAGACTGGTCGATCTTGATGTAGTCGATAGGGAAGCGCTTCAGATAGCTCAGTGACGAATACCCGGTGCCGAAATCGTCGATCGCAATAGCGACGCCCATTTCCTTGAGTCGTTCGAGGATAACGGCGGCACGTTGAGGATCGTGCATGACGAGGCTTTCCGTTACTTCCAATTCGAGCGCATCGGCCTTAACTCCTGTCTCCTGCAGTATCGCAGCGATGCCTTCGGTAAGATCGGGTTGCCTGAATTGTCTCGCGGACAGGTTCACCGCGACGCGCAGCGGCGCCAAACCGGATTGTTGCCACGCGATCATTTGTTGACACGCCGTCCCCAGCACCCACTCTCCGATGGGGTCTATCAGTCCGGTTTTCTCCGCAATTCCAATGAACTGCCCGGGCATGATTCGTCCCAGGTTCGGATGATTCCATCGCACGAGCGCCTCAACCCCCATGACCTTTCCGTCGTGCAAATCGATGCGCGGCTGATACTCCAACACCAATTCTTCGCGTTCGATCGCCAAGCGGAGGCTGCTCGCCATCATCAGGGCTTCAAGCGCCTGCGCATTCATCTCCGCCGAGAAGAACTGGTAATTGCTCCTGCCCTGTTCCTTTGCCGCATACATGGCCGCATCGGCGTTCTTGATCAGGCTGGAAGCGTTCTGTCCGTCATCGGGGTAGTAACTGATGCCGATGCTCGCCGAGACATAGATCTCGTGTCCGGCGACCGTGAAGGAGGCGCTCAGACGGTCAAGAAGCTTCTTGGCGATGAACGCAACGTCTCCCGAATCGCTGACTTCGTTCAGCAGAACGGTAAACTCGTCTCCGCCAAGGCGCGCGACGAAATCCGTTTTTCTTACGCACTCCTGAACTCGGGCCGCCACGCTTTTCAGCAGTTCATCTCCGTAGGCGTGTCCCAGCGAATCGTTCACGGTCTTGAAGTGATCGAGATCGATAAACATCACCGCGGCCTTGGCGCTTTTTCGGCTCGCGCGCAACAATGTCTCTTCGCAGCGCAGTTGGAACATCGTTCTGTTCGCGAGACCGGTCAACGAATCGTGGTGAGCAAGGAACTGCAGACGCCGTTCGTCTTCCTTTTGTTTCGTGACATCCGAGAACAGAATGATGAAGTTGACGATCCGGCCGATATCGTCCTTCACCGCGCTGACACTGCGTTCTTCGAGATAGTTTTCACCGTTCTTGTTACGACTCCACAGCTCGCCTTTCCAATGCCCTTTTTCAAAAACAGTCTTGGATATCTCGAAGCGCAACGAGGACGCCTGTTCGTCGGCAATCAGGGCATCCGGAGTTTTTCCGAGGACCTCTTCAGCGCTGTAACCGGTAATCGTGGTAAAGGCTTTGTTGACGGAAACAATCCGTTCTTCGGCGTCACAAACCATCACGCCTTCGGCGGCATTTTCGATGGCGTTGGCCGCGACATGCAGCTGTTCTCCGGTTTTCTTGTGGCTGAGAATTTCCTTGACCAGCGCGCTGTTGATATCCTGGAGCATCCCCGTGCGCTCCGCCACCCGGCTGTCAAGCTCGCGGTGCAAGTCGCCGACGCTTCCCGTCATGGCGTTGAATGCGGCAGTCAGGCGGGCAATCTCGTCCTGCCCTTTGACGGGCAGTTGAGGGTGACTGGTCTGTCCGGCGGAAATAGACGAGGCCGCTTCGCTCAGGCGAGCCAAACTCGAAGTCAGGCGCGGGCCGAGGCTTCTGGAAACCCGCAAGACGATGAGCAGGATAATCCCGGCGGCGACAGCGTAGCCGGCCGCCAGCCACTTGAGCGGCGTCATGACTTCGGCGCGTTCGCCTGCCACCTCCACCCGAAACCGGTCGGGGAACGCAGCCACATCCAGTTCAACCTGCCGTGCAGCTACGATGGGTTCGACCAGTGTTCTGGAATGCGTCTCTGCCAGGACCTCCCCGCGGTGGTTCTTGAGGCGCCTGATCAGCTCGCCGGTGAAGGACGACATGGCTCGCTTGAACATCTCGTCCAGGGGGATCCGCATCAGGAGGATCCCCCCATGGGTTTCTGCCGAGGAAGAGGGGACGGGTCTTGCGATGATCAGTTGGCGCATTTCGCCATCTTTTGTGATCTCGGTATACGTGAAGCCGAATTTGATGACTCGCTGAAGCCAAAAAGCACGCTCGTAGGATGGCGGCGTATCGCTCCCGGTTCCGGTGATGGGCTGCCCCAGGGCGTCATACAAAGTCAAGGTGGCCGGCAATCGAACCGGGCCCCTGTAGTCCTTGAAGAACGGGCCCAGATAGGCGTCACGCGCGGACGGATCGGCAAGCGCGCGGACGAGTATCCCGTTAGACGACATGCGAGAGAGGTCCGCGTACAGGATGTTGAGCGTGGACTCCACTTGTCGGGCGGCAAGGGTTGTCTCATTGGCGAGTTCTCTCAATATGGCGTCTTCCAGCAGTTTCTGGGTGACCAGATACGACCCCCCTCCGATTGCGGCCCCGATCGTGAGCGTCAACGCAAGCGCGGACGCTGTAATGCGATGGGAGATGCTGTGGTCCCACCAATGCAGCAACATGCCGAGAGAACGAGTGATCGGCTTAATGCTTTTTAAACGCACGCTGTTCATTCTGCTTCCTTTATGAAACGCGTGATGCACCATCCCCCCACCGGGTGGGCCCGAATCACGCGCTCAGGTCAGCTCGGCCTAGGACGCCTTCGGGGTTGTTTGAAGATCTTTCTTTTGAACCAATGCACCGGCTTCACGCACGGTCCGATTCCAGCGTTGTATGGCGATGCCGGCCTCGTCGATCAGCACCGAGTTTCCGCCCCTGTCGACAAGCAGCGCGAGGCGGTTGATGAGCGCCACGGATTCGTGGTGTATCGTGACCAGAGCCGCTATGGGCGCCGGCATGTTCTGACTTTGGCTTATCGCCGCAGCTTTGTCCGTGAAGGACTCGACGGGGTGGACGTGTTCGGCGAGCCTCAACCAGTCTGCAACAGGCATTCTGCTCATGGATGTTTTCCTGATTTCCAGTCTTGTGACGATTGGGCCGGGAATCCCGCGGGTATCCTCAGTCCGGCTGACGTGAAATTCTCACGGATGATCAGCCATAAGTAAAGCTGCCGGGCGGCAAAGACGGGTAGCATCTTGTTTTGACTGCCAGTTTGGTCCGGCTTTGTGCTATATGTGGAATTCATGGAAACCGTTCGGGGGGGAATGCAAATGAAAATCCTGGTTGTGCCCGGTGATGGCATCGGACCGGAGATCACGCAGGCTTTCGACACAGCCGTGGCACAGAAAATCGCGGGAACCTGAAGTCCCGGGCTGGATGGAGATGATGAGTGGAGAAATCACCATGACACGGACATTCCGTTGTTTCCGAATCGCGATCGGGATCGCGTGCGCGGGCCTGATTGCACGGGCTTCGACGCCGGCGAGTGCAGCCGAATTCCCAACGCGGCCGGTTCGCTTCGTGGTCGCATCGACTCCCGGCGGAGCGCTTGACGTGCTGTCGCGTCTCGTGGGGCCGAAATTGACCGAGAAGTGGGGTCAGCCGATCGTGATCGACAACCGTGCCGGGGCGGGTGGGATTATCGGAACGGAAATCGTCGCCATCCCCTATAAGGGTGCCGGCGCCGCGACCGTTGCCGTGGTGAGTGGCCAGGTGCAGATGTTATTCACCTCGACGGGCGCGGCGATGCCTCACATCAAGGCAAGCCGGATCAAGGCGCTCGGCGTCACAACGGCCAAGCGCACGCCCGCTCTTCCCGACGTGCCGACGATCGCCGAAACGGGGCTGCCGGGTTTCCAGGTGGATGGCTGGTACGCCGTCATGGCTCCGGGAAAAACACCGAAACACGTCGTCGATAAGCTGTACCACGACATCGCCGCAGTGCTCAAGATGCCCGACGTCGCGTCCCGCATCGAATCGGTCGGGCTCGATCCGGGCGGCATTTCTCCGCAGCAGTTCGCCGAATATATCCGGGCTGAGCTGAAAAAGTGGGGCACGTTGATCAAGGACGCGGGCATCAGCGCCGAGTAGGCGAGCGCCAGAGAGGCGGGCGCCAGAGAGGCGGACGCCGGAGAGGCGAGAGGAGAAAGGCGTAAGAGCGGGAGATCGTGAGTGGAGATATGAAGGAAGATCAAGCAGGGCGGTCGCAGCAGCGGAAATCATTTCTTTGCTGTGGCGCAGCTCAGGATTTGAGGATTTCCATCCCCGCCTGCAGCGCTTTTTCGATTTTTGCTTTTTCCTTGACGATCGACTCGTCGGTCCATTGCCAAAAGCCGCGCCCGGTTTTCATGCCGAGGTGTCCTTTCTCGATCAATTCCTTGATTACGGGGGCGGGAACGCTTTCGTTGTGCAGGTGGGGGTAGAGCGCGCCGGCGACGTAGTAATTGGTGTCCCAGCCCGACATCTCCTTCTGCATCATCGGCCCGCAGGCGATGAAGCGGAAGCCGAAACCGTAGCGTACCGCCGTATCCACGTCTTCAGGCGTGACCACGCCGTCCGCGATCAGGTAGAGCGCTTCGCGCATCATGGCATGTTGGATGCGGTTGCCGACAAAACCGGGAACGTCCTTCTTGACCCAGATCGGCGCCTTGCCGAGTGTTTTCATGAGGCCGACCAGACGCTCGGCGACCTTCGGATCGGTGGACTGTGCGCTGACCACTTCCACCAGCGGCACCAGGTGCGCCGGCATGAAGAAGTGAAGTCCCGCCACTCTCGAACGCGTCTTCAGCCCCTTGCCGATCTCGCCGATCTGGAAATTCGACGTGTTGCTCGCAAGCGCGATGTCAGGCCGCGCCAGCGCGTCGAGCTCGCTGAAGATCTTCTGCTTGAGCGGCAGATCCTCGGTTGCTGCTTCGACCACCAGGTCAACATCTTTCCATGCGATGTCCCCGACTTTGGCGTAAGTCTTGACGTTGGCCGCGTTCGCCGCCGGCGCGCCCAGCTTCCTCAGTCCCGAATCGATGCGCGCGGGCAACGCGTCGCGCGTCTTCTGGGACGGGCTCATGACGTGGACGTTCCAGCCGCCGGCGGTGAAGATGATGGCGATGTCTCCTCCCATGATGCCGCCGCCGATGATGACTACGTTTTGTCGTGGCATGAATATCGCTCCGAAATGCTGTGTTTGAGATCCGGGCGGCGTCAGTTGACCACCCGCTTCGCGGTCCATTTCTCTTCGGCGCCGCCGCTGGCCGACTTGGCCACGCCTTCGATGGCGTCGCCCTTGACCCGCCCGACGAAGTCGCGCTGGACGGCGCCGGTGCCGGCGTATTCGATCACCGAGAAAGTGATCTGGTCGCCCTGCAGTTTGCCGTTGCGGAATTGCGCCACCTTGTTGTCCGCCTTGATCAACCCCTCGATGTTCTGGAAGTGCTGGCGTAGCACGAGTTCGTAACCGCGCGCGCTGCCCCAGCGCCAGGTGCCCTCGACCCTGGCCGGCACGATCCACAGGTAGGCGGTGCGGCCTTCCACTGATTCGACCTGATCCGGCTGCCAGTCATCCATGCTGAAGGCGTGCGAAACCACGCGCGTGCCCGGCTTCATGTTGAGGATGGTGGGGCGGAGCTTCAGGTTGAGGGAGGGCAGCAGGTAGAGCGTCAGCACGGTGGCCTGGCTGAAGTCGGTTTCGAAGATATCGGCCTTGATGAACTGGACGCGCGCGGAGACGCCTTCCTTTTCCGCGTTGCGCTTGGAGAGCTCGACCATGTCGGGGTTGTACTCGATGCCGAGCGCGCGCACGCCGTACTTCTTGGCGGCGGTGATGACGGTGCGACCGTCGCCCGAGCCGAGATCGACCACGTAATCGCCGGAAGTGGTCTTGGCCATCTGCAGCATGCGCTCAACCAGCGCCTGCGGCGTCGGCACCCAGATGACGTCCTTGCCTTCCTGGCCGACCACCGGCGCGAATTCCTTCGACGCCGCGTTCTGCGCGCGCGCCGCCCCGCCCGCGACGATGTTGACTGCTGTGAAAATGAAGACGGCAACTGCAACCGGCGCGAAGCGCCATTTGAACGGCATGATGATCCCCCCTGATGGTTGAAAAATGACTTCCACTTCCGGATGGCACGGCGGCCGATAATTATGCCTTAACGTGCCTTTCAGTGGGAGGTTGACCCCTAGGAGTTTGTCGGACTCAGGTCGGACAAACTCCTAATGCAAAACCGCCCGCACGAAAACGGAAGAAAAAGGCAGTGGACACCTCATATTGAACCTGCTCGCGCGCCCAGAGCGGTCGTAATATCAGATTCATCCCGAATCCGCAGGCGGTTTTGCTGTTACCACGCTGTCGGACGCCTAAGCCCGACAGGGTGCTAGGGCTTCAATCGCGGCGCGCACCCGAGACCTTGACCACCGGCGCCCAGCGCGCGATCTCGCTCATGACGGGTAATCCGGATCAACCGCTCACATTTCCAGTTTCCACGGATTGCCGGAGTTTGGGCTTCACTCATCATTCCGCACTCATCATTCATCATTGTTTTTTGACCCGGCCGTCGACGGTGGTTCCGCTTGCGATCATGGCTTCAATGTCGGCCTCGCGGTATCCGATCTCGCTCAGAATTTCCACGCTGTGCTGGCCGATGTTGGGCGCCGGGCGGAAATCGTGGCGCGCGCCGCCCGAAATCCTGTTGGGCAACGCCATGTTCCAGATCATGCCCTCGGTGGGGTGATCGATGCGCTGGAAAAAACCGATGTCCGCGAGATGAGGGTCCTCCATCAGGTCGTCGAGCGTCTGAAAAGGCATCGCCGGCACATCGGTGCGGTCGAAGATCTCGATCCACTCCGCAGTGGTTTTCTGCTTGAGTCCCTCGGCGCGGATCCTGAAGTATTCCGCGGTGTGCTTGAAGCGCGCCGCTATGCTGTTGAAGCGCGGATCGGTCTTGAGCTCGGGCTTGCCGATCGCATCGAAAATCGCGAACGCCTGGGCATCGGTGTTGCCGGAAATGCAGATCCAGCCGTCCTTGGTCGGCAGCGGGCGGGCCTGCGGATCGAGCAGCCGCGGGTCGCCGGTCGGTCCCAGCGGCGGATCGAAGGTCTTGAGGTACATGTGCTCTTCGAGGACGGATTTCACGATATTTTCAAACATCGGAATTTGAATCGCCTGGCCCTCGCCGGTGCGGCTCCGCGCGTAAAGGGCCATTAGGATCATTTGCACCGCGATCAGTCCCACGGTGCGGTCGGCGATCACCATCGGCAGATAGCGCGGCTCGCCGGTGGCGCGGTGGTGCAGCGCCGCTATCCCCGCAGAGCCCTGGATGATGGAATCGTACGCCGGCTTGTCACGGTAGCGCCCGCCCTGGCCGAAGCCGAACATGCCGCAGTAGATCATGCGCGGGTTGATGCCGCGCAGGTCCTCGTAGCCGAGCTTGAGCCGCGCCATGGCCGGTGGACGCATGTTCCAGATCAGCACGTCGGCGCGCTCGATCAATTTCATGAGCGCAGCACGCGCGCCGGGTTGCTTGAGATCGAGCGCGATGCTGCGCTTGTTGCGGTTCAGATGCAGGAACTTGCCCGACATGCCGGGCGTGACCCCGCGGCCGGCGAGCGTGCGCACGATGTCGCCGCTGGGCGCCTCCACCTTGATTACGTCGGCGCCGTAGTCGGCCATGATCTGCGTGGCGAGGGGCCCCACCACCACCGACGTCATGTCGATGATGCGCACGCCTTCCAGCGGTCCGCCGGCCATACGCTTACGCTCGAACGATGAATGATGAACGATGAATGATGAATGATGATTTCATGGTCGAGGCGCGGCGCCGTTCAATGCAAGGATACGCGGCGCGCTTCCTCCATCTGCGTGGGTTCTGGCCATGACGCGGTGCCTGCCACGTCATCGGAACTCGGCATCCGCGGTGAGCGCGAGCGCATCGTCCTTATCCACGACCCACAGCTTCGCCGTCTTGTTGTCGGGCGAGGGTTCGCCGCACACCGTGAAAGGGCGGTTCACGAACATCGGGCGCACATTGCGCGACGACATGTAAGTGAGCGGGGTAGAGGCGTGGGTGCGTGCGAGCTCGAATACCAGCAGCGTCGTCAGCCCGCCGTTCATCACCAGATCGGGATAGCCTTCGGTCTGCGTCACATACGGATAGTCGTAATGGATGCGGTGCCCGTTGAAGGTGAGGGCGGAATAGCGGAACAGCAGCACCGGATCGGGCGTCACCACGCGGCTCCACACCGCTCTTCCCGGCGCGGGCTGCGGCGGCGGGGGCGGAGCGTCAGGGGCGGGCTCGCCGCGATAGACGATGTCCTGTTCCTCGGTGATCGCAAGACCGCGCGGGTTTGAGATGTCGGTCTGCACCGTCACGAACACCATCTGCCCGGTGCGGCCTTGCTTGACGGTGACGTCCTTGATCACCGAGTCGCGGCGCACCTCGTCTCCGACGTGCAGCCGTTGGTGGATGGTAACGCGTTTGCCCCCGAACATGCGGCGCGGCAGCGGCACCGGCGGCAGAAAGTCGCCGCGCCGGGGATGGCCGTCGGGCCCGATCTGCGAGTGGCGCACCACGCGCGGAAAAAGAATCTGGTGCCAGCCGATCGGCAGCGGATCACCGGTTTTCGGCATGGGATCGTCGCGGTCGAGCGTAGCGGCGAGCCGGTGCACCGCCGGTATCGTCACGTAGTCAACATCGGTTTCCTTCTGCCCGATCCACTTCTTGAGTTCGTCCAGGTTCTGCGTCACGTTCTACTCCTTCAATCTACGTTCGTCCATGCGGCTTTTGGTGTTCTGAGTCGTTACTTCATTTCAAAATCTTAGACGTAGGTCGGGGTACGCGCAGCGTTCCCCGACATCCACTTGGCCTGCCTGTGCGTGAGCGCACGCAGACAGATGTCAGGTAGCCGCCGACGCGGCAACCTGACCTACAGCTTCTCAACGCGAGCGCCCAAAGATTCTGCATCGAAATCATTACTCCCGGCACTAGCGCCGTTCCGCTGACAAAACACCTTCGCAGATCGAGCGGAATTCCTCGAACGTCAGATAGTGCCGGCCGTGGGCGGTCGCCACCGCCGCCCGGGCGCGGAAGAGAATCGCCTGGAACTGCTCCTCGCTTGCCGTGAGCTTCCACGCTTTCAACAACTCCCGTAACGTTTGCGGGTCGTCGGTGTGCGCGCTGCTGCGCTCGCGGCCGAACAGGATTTTTGCGCCGATCACCGGCTCGAATTCACGTCCGACGACCTGCGGCGCAATCCCGATGGTCGCTTCGGCGTCAGTGCTGCCTTCGAGGTGTCCTACGCCTTCCTCCTTGTTCCAGTTGGCTCCGGCAATCGCTTTCCACGGCGGCAGCGCGACACCGTAGGCCTCCTGCACGTAGCGGCAGAGATCATAGAGCTTGTCCAGCTTGACGCCGGTTGAAATCCGGTACATTTCGAACAACGCCGCGGCCTCTTCCAGCGCCACGCAGCCGCCGCGGTCGCCGATGCCGATCACGGAGGCGTCGATCCAGGTGGCGCCGCCTTCGACCGCCGCCATGGCGTTCGCGGTGGCGACCCCGAGATCGTTGTGATGCTGCACGTAGACATCGCATGCGCCGACCGCCGCCTTCACGCGGCTGATGAAAACACGCGTCGCGAGGGGAGTGCTGTTGCCGCGGCTGTCGACGACATATACGCCGTCGGCGCCCGCTTCGGCCATGGCGCCGAAGAACAGACAAGCGGTATCGACCGGGGTGCGCATGCTGTCTACCATCCACGGCACGACGCGCACCTTCTGGCGCTTCATGTACTCGATGCTCTCGGCGATGGCATTGACTACCGCTTCCTTGGTGAGCGAGCCGGAGAAGTCCGACAGGGTGTCGGCATAGCTCCATTTGAATATCGGGCTGATGACGTCCGCGCCGAGATCGATATGGCGGTCAATGATGCCGCGCCAGTCCCCTTTGAGCGGCGGCGACACCCCGGGGCCCTTCGCGACGAGCGGCGTGCGCACGCCCATCCGGCGGCAGGCGCGCAGCAGGTCGCGTTCCTCGCTGAACGTCACATGGCTCGGCAGCGTGATTTCGCCGACCCCGATCTCATCGAGGCGTTCGATCACGCCCAGCCGGGTGTTCCAGTTGAGCTGATGGCCGACACAGTCGTCGCCTTCGCTCACCGTGCAGTCGATGAAGCGGATAGTTTGCGGCATGCCGCCGCGCGCCTGCAGCGCTTCCCGTTCCCAGTAGGCGGGATTCACCAGCCACTTGCCTGGTTTATGCCAAGGCTTGTCTTCGCCCTCGGCTTTGCTGCTCGTGATTGCCTGCTTGTCCATCGGTTTTTCCCTCTTGAATTCCCGCTCTATTTCTTGAGTAATTGGCGATGCTTCTTCAGGATCTCGAAATTCGAGTTGAGTATGGCGCTCGTTTTGTCCGGCCCCAGCCAGTCGCCGTCGATCTTGTTCGCCGCCAGCCACGACTGGAATTCCTTGTTCTCGAGCGCCCGCTTGTACGCGGCGGTGAGCTTGTCGAATGCCTGCGGGTCTTTCTTCTTGAAGGAAGCGGAACTCGCGAGCGCGCGTATCGACCCGCTCAGCACCGGGATCGTTACGCCCGCCCACTTCAGCGCCTCGTTGACGGGCGGGGCGTCCCACTCCTTGGCACGACTTTCCCGGAACACGGCGAGCGGCCTGATGAAATCGCGGATCGTCTCGCTGCCTTCGCCCTGAACTACGGAGAAGTCCAGGTGGCCGCCGGCGAGGGCGGTGCGCAGCGGTCCGCCGCCGTCGTAGGTGACGATCCGCACGCCGTCCGCCGGGATGCCGAGCGCCTCCAGCATCATCATCGTGCTGATCTGGCCCGCCGAACCGAACGTGACACCGGTGCTGAGCCTGCCGGGATTCGCCTTCACCGCGTCGATCAGGTCCTTGAGGGTCTTGTACGGCTTGTCCTTGTGCACGGCGAGCATCGTGTAATCGCTCCACTGCGCGTTGACGAACGCGAAGTCGTCCAGCGTGTATTTCGCTCCGGTGACCAGGATGTTCGTCGGCAGATACGGGGTTGCGGCCGTCACCAGCAGCGTGTAGCCGTCGTCCGGCTGCTGCAGGAACCACGTGGTGCCGACCTGCCCTCCGGCGCCCGGCCGGTTCACCACCGTCACCGGCTGGCCGAGCTCCTTGGAAAGGTATGGCGCCAGCCCGCGCGCCATGCGATCCAGGCTGCCGCCCGCATTGAACGGGACCATCAGCGTAATCGGCCGCGCCGGCCAATCCGCCGCAAACCCCGCGTTGACGCCCGCCGCAAGCAGAATCGCCGCGGCCACATACCGGGCAAACCGCCCCATGAATCGCCATGTATCGTGCATCATCATTGTCTCCTCCGTTCGCTCATTGAACCACTGTTCGTCTCTCCATCACCGGGGGCCGGCAGGCCTCGCTCAACCATCGGATTCCGCCGCGAGCTTCGGCCCGATCTTGAACCGCCGGGCCAGGACGGGCCACAACAGCGAGAGCGCGAGCAGGACGAGCAACACGAGCGCGATCGGACGCTCCAGCAGATACGCCGGGTCGCCGCCGCTCAACTGGTAGGTTCGCAGGGCCTCCCCCTCGACCAGTTGCGCGAGCAGCAGGCCGACGACCGTGGCCGCCACCGGGTAATCATAACGCTGCATCTGCCAGCCGATGATCGTGAACACGAGGAACGTTGCCGGCCCGGCAATGTTGCCGGTGATGGCGTAGCAGCCGAACACGGAAATCGCGAAGATCGAAGGCACCAGCACGCGAACCGGCGTCCTTACAATCGAGCCGGCGAGATAGATGAAACCTATCCCGATCGCCATCAACGCGATCGACTGCACGAAGTTGGAGAAGATGATCGCGTAGACCAGCGGCTTGTTCTCCGCGATGAACCGCGGGCCGCCGGTGATGTTGTGCATGGCGAAGGCGCCGAGCATGATCGCGGTCGCGCCGCCGCCCGGTATGCCGAGCGCGAGCAAGGTGGCCATCGAGCCGCCCTCCGAGCTGCTGTTCGCCGCTTCGGCCGCTATGACGCCTCGTGGATCACCCTTGCCGAACCGCTCGGGGTCGGACACGGTGCGGCGGGCCTCCGAATACGCGAGCAGATTCGCCACAGCCGACCCTACCCCCGGCACGGCGCCGATGATGACGCCGATCAGGCTGCCGCGCACCAGGATGCGCGGGTGCCGGAAGGTTGCCCTCACTCCGGACAGAATGCGCCGCATGCTGACCCGGCGCGCTTCGGCTTTCTCGACGATATAGTCCGTGCGCATCAGCTTGAAGAGCTCGGCCGCGCAGAACAGCCCCATCATTGCAGGGATCTCCGGGATGCCGTCGAGCAGGTAGTCGATGCCCATCGTGCCGCGGATATCGCCGCGCGCGCTGAATCCGATCGTACCGAGCAGCAGCCCCAACATGCCGGCGAGCAGGCCGCGCGCGAAGTGGCGCCCGCGCAGCGCCGCGATCAGCGTCAGTCCCCACAGCCCGACGATCAGCATCTCGGGCGACGAGAGCTTCAGCACGAAGTTCGCGATCGGCACCACGAGCAGCAGCAGGATCAGGTAGCTCAGCGCCTCGGCGAAGCTCGATGCCGCGAGCCCAAGCCCCAGCGCCTCGTTGTGCTCGCCGCGCTGCGCCATCGGGTAGCCGTCGAAGGTCGTCGCCACCGCCGCCGGCATGCCCGGAATGTTGACGAGGATCGCCGGAATCGCGCACCCGAACCCGCCCCCCGTGAAGATCGACGTCATGAAGATCATCGCCGAGAGGAAATCCATGTAGAGCGTGAGCGGGAGGAAGATCACCATCGCCATGCTGGTGGTGAGCCCCGGGACTGCGCCGAAGATCAGCCCGATCACGAGCCCGGGCACCATGACGAGCCACGGCGACCAAGACCCGAACAGCATGCGGAGTGCGTCGGCTATCGCGGGGAAGTCGATCATCGCCTTCTCAGAACAGAAGCATGGGCACGGGTACCGAGAGCATGACCTTGAAGCCGTAGCTCAGCGCAAGCGCGAACAGCGCGGAAAATCCGCCCAGGAAGAGCGGCCGCCGCTCGCCAAGCACGAACATCCCGGCAGCAAGAAAAAGGAAAGTGGCCAGGTCGAAGCCGGCGAGCGGCACGCCGAAAACGTAAGCGCCGAGCAACGCGGCGACGAGGATACCGCGCAACTCGCCGGCACGCCACAGCGCTCGGAGCACGGACGCCGCTGACGCATGCTTCCCGGGGCTGCCTTCCACGGGGTCCATGCGCTCGATCTTTACGAGGCGAATCGCAATGGCAGCGCACAGCAAGAGAGCGAAGATCGCTGCGGGCTGGATCACCAGCAGATTCTGCACGTTAGTCGAAGCGGCGCGCGCATCCAGCCAGAACCACACGCAGAACGCGGCCATGAAGAGAACGAAAGCGAGGTGCCCCCATTCGACGTGCAGCCGCACAGAACCGATTCTCATCTAACCCTTCCCTGTTCGAGGACCGTTGTCGATCGCCGGGAGGCGCGCGTGTCGCCCCCTCATCCTTCCGCTCGGGCGATATCCATGATTTCCACGATGTCCGGCAGCCGCTCCAGGTCTTCGACCAGTTCGACGATGCGGTCGGCGGCGTTTCTCGCGAGCACCCGCCGCGCGCAGGAGTGGAATTTCTTCAGTCGCTGCTCGCGCGTCAAGGGAAAGCCGATCCAGCCCGAGAGCTGTTCGATCCGTTTCGAGAGTCGCCTGCCGTCTTTCAACCACACGCTGACCACGGCGTGCATACTGTCGAAGTCGGCCGGGATCGCGTCATCGAACGTGAGCTTGACGCGCGGCAGGAGCGCCTGGACGTCGGGCGCGAACCGCCGCTCGTTGGTGAACGAGTCGACGGTGATCTCGCCATCGAGCAGCGCGGCCGTGACGGTGTACTGCACGCTGAACTTTCCGTCGAGACCCGTGCGCGGCTGGGGCCGGTCGATGTACTCGAAGCGAGGAAATAGAACCTCGACTCGTTCGATCGCGTTCGGATCGAGCTTGAATTCTTCGCGCAGCGCGAGCGCCGCATCGATCGGCCGGTGGGTGAAGTAGTTACTCGGGTGTTTCTTGAACCCAACCCCCGGATCGATCATGCGAAGCGGCTTGCCGAACCCTTCGATCAGCAGTTCCGGCTCGCCTTTTCCGCCGAAAAAAGTATCGAAGAATCCGCCGCGGCCGAAGAGATCCGCGCTCGCCGTCCACCCCATCTTGGCGAGCACGCCGCATTCGACGCCCATGCGTGCTGCGTGGCCGGAGTGCGAAGACTTGGTCATGGTGCCCGTGTTGATGGCAAGGCTGCCGGCGCGCGAACCGGCGATGCCAAATGCCATCAGCGTCTGCTGTTTGTTGAGGCTGAGCAGGCGCGCCGCGGCGGCGGTGGCGCCGAACGTGCCCGTAGTCCCCGGCTTGTGGAAGCCCGACCCGGTCTCGAGGCCGGTCGCGGCAAGGCGCACGCGTCCCTGCACTTCGAAGGCGGTGACGATCGCTTCGATGATGCGCAGGCCCGGCAACCGGTGGTGCTCGGCGATCGCCAGGATCGCGGGCAGCGTCGGCGAGGTTGGGTGGTTGAGCGGATACCACGTGTTGTCGAAGTCGAGCGCATGCGCCATGGTGCCGTTGGCGTAGGCGGCATTCTGCATGGAGGTTTTGAAGCCGCCCGCAATGACCGTAGCCTGCGGCGAGCCGCCCATCTGTCTCACGTACTCGGTGGAGATACGCCCCACGCCGAGGGGCTCGGTGGCGCCCGCCAGCATCACCGCGATGCCGTCGAGCGTCACCTGTTTGGCGACATCGACCGCCTCCGGCGGCAAGGCATCGTACTCGACGGCCAGCACCTGATCGACAAACCGCTCTGTCAACGAAGAAATACTCCCCTCTCCCCCGTTCACGGGGGAGAGGGTTGGGGTGAGGGGGTGATTAAGTGCCATCTTGTAGTGCGCCCTTAGTCGTTAATTCACTGCACCATTCTAAACGTAGGTCGGGGTATGCGCAGCGTTCCCTGACGTCCACTTGGCGTCAGGTAGCCGCCGATGCGGCAACCTGACCTTACCCATCTGGACACGAGCGGCTCGAAGGATTCTGCATCGAAATAATGGCTCACGACACTAGTCCGCCTTGGCGCCCGAGGCTTTGACTACCTTGCCCCACTTGGCGATTTCCGACTTGATATAGGCGCCGAACTGCTCGCGGCTACTGCCCACGGGCGTGAACGCGAGCGTCGCGAGACGCTCCTTCACGTCGGGCAGACCCAGGATGCGGATGATTTCCTGGTTCAGCCTGTCGAGGATCGCGTCAGGCGTCTTCGCGGGAGCAACGATGCCGATCCAGCCCACCGCCTCGAATCCGGGATAGCCCGACTCGGCGATCGTGGGCAGGTCGGGGGCAAAGGGCGAGCGTTTGAGTATGCCGATGCCCAGCCCGCGCAGTTTCCCGGACTTGATGTGCGGGAGGACCGCCGGTATGGCGTCGAACATCACCGGGATCTGCCCGCCCATGAGTTCGGCATGCGCGGCGGGG
>Ga0156176_1255_pt1 | contig 40778 bp, 47 predicted proteins | sample RifCSPlowO2_12_FD_107829 | JGI IMG/M metagenome (GOLD analysis project Ga0156176, IMG submission 107829) | Betaproteobacteria bacterium RIFCSPLOWO2_12_FULL_62_58
AGTCGCGCGTCAAGAAGCGGCGCCACAACTTGCCGGATCCTAAGCGTATCCGCGATCAAAGCAAGTCTTCAGGTGCGAACGCGCCCAGCAGCTTCGCAAGAAGCCGCCGCCAAAACCCGGCGAGCGGCTCGCGGTCGTAGCGCACCTCTTTGCCAGCCTCCTCTGTGACCCAGACGAGCTCTGTCTCCTGACCGCGTCCGGCGCGTTCCACGCGGAAGGCATGTGCGGGCCGCACGGCTTCCTCGAACAGCGTGCCGAGGCGCGCCCCGAGTTCTGTGCTTTCCAGCAGGACGGCGACCTCGGTGTTGTGCAGGCGCGACCGGGGATCGAGATTCATCGAGCCTATCACCACGTGCCGCCGGTCGACGACGATCGCTTTCGTATGCAGGTAGGCGCCCGAGGAAGCACCCGGGCGCCGGCTGCCCCCGGCGTCGCGGGGCTCCGGGCGCATTTCGTAAAGCTCGAGACCAGTGGCAAGCAAGCGAGCGCGCAAGCGTGCGTAGCCGGCATACGCCAACGGCACGTAGTCGGTGGAGGCAAGCGAATTGGTGAGGACCCGCACGCGCACGCCGCGCCGGGCGACCGCGCCCAGTACGGCGATCCCTTCATCGCTCGGGATGAAGTAGGGCGAGATCAGGATGACCTCCCGCTGAACTGCGTCGACGATTGGCCGCATGCGCGACGCGAAGATTTGCCTGGGGGCCGCATCGGCGTCAGAACGGGAAATCTTCGCGGGTGGGTCATAGAGGGCGATTGCGTCCGCCGGTATCAACGGCAGTTGCCCCGAACGCAACTGCAATCCGAGGCGCGTCTCGCGCAGGATACGTGCATAGTCGGTGTCGCGAAAGCTTTCGAGCCGCGCTTCCAGAACCCGCTCGAATGCGGCGAGCTGCTCCGCTCCCAACGGGGTAGCGACAAAAGCCTCGATCGGCACCGCCCATTCGCTGTTCCAGTAATCGTCGAAGCTGCGCGAGATGTCGCGCACGACGGGTCCGGCTGCGAGCATGTCGAGGTCGGAGAAATTGACTTCGCCGTGCGCGTCGAAGTACTCATCGCCGAGATTGCGCCCGCCGACGATCGCTATCGCGTTGTCCGCGATCCACAGCTTGTTGTGCATGCGGCGGTTCAATCGCGCCGGGTCCCCGAGGAATTCAAGCAGCTGCGACAGCCCGAGGGGGCCGCGGCTCGCGAAAGGGTTGAACGCGCGCACTTCGATATTGGGATGTGCCGCGAAACTCGCGAGATCGAAATCTTTTCCCGCTGCATCAAGATCGTCGATCAGCAGGCGCACGCGCACCCCGCGATGAGCCGCGCGCAGCACGCGGTAGAGAAGGAGCTGAGTCGTGGTGTCCTCTCGTACGATGAAGTACTGCAGGTCGAGCGTGCGCTCCGCGCTTTCGGCGAGGCTCGCCCGGACGCTGAACGCCTCCATTCCAGAGACAAGCGGGTAGATGCCGGACTGCCCGGGATGAAGAGTGATCTGCTCTACGACGCTACGGCCGAGCGCAGTTTCCTCCGGGCGCAGCCATGCCTCGGAAATCGGCCGCGGCACATCGAGACGCGGCGTGGTGCACGCCGCTGACATGAGCGTGACAATGACCGCAAGACCCAGCGCGGCGACAGCGCGGCGCACACGGCGACGCGGATCGGTCCGCGCCTGTTGTCTCATGGAGCGCAAAGCGCTGGACGGCGCCATGGATCGCTACACCCGGTCGAGTGCACCAGGGCGCCCTAGCGGCTCTTCGGCTCGCCGCTGTCGCGCGTGGGCGGGTTCCCGGCTTGGTCCCGCTTCGCGAAGAGACCAGAGATCAGTCCCATCATTCCATGCGCCGGCAGGGACGCAGCGGGGCCCGCTTGTGCCTTCCCTCCACGCACCAGTCGGACGAGGGCGGCGGCCAGCACCACCGCGAGGAAAACCAGCATCGGCCAGGGGATGCGCGTGAACACCGACGCCCACGGCGATGGGGCGCTCACGTCGATCGCGACGTGTTGTTTACGCAGCGCCGGTATCAGCGCGGGATCGCCGAAGTCCGGCGCCCGGGTGCTGAAGGCATCTTGCTGCGTGTCCTTCAAAGGCTGCTTGAAACGCCCGCGAATCTCCGTTCCCTGGAACGTGACGCTCGCGACGTTGCCGGCCTCGATTTGATCGAGAAACGCACCGTAGGGCATCGCGGCCGATTTGCCGGTCGATTCAATTTCGGCTCCGACACCGATGAGCAGCCCCAGCACCACGGCGGTGGCGATGAACCACACCGGCGGTCGCTTCCACCATGGCCGCTGACAGTGTTCCATTGCGTGTGTCATATTTGCAAGAATACGCTCCCCCGGGGCGACCGGTGTTGATCTGGGTCAAACCAATGCCGTCATCGCATCGAATTGATCGGGTGCCTCCGCCTGGAGGGTGAGAGGATTGGGCGCCTGCGCATCCGGTACGATGCGCCGACTCCCGTTCGTCAGCGATTGGATGCGGAGATCGCCCCGATTGATCGACAACTTGGCGCCCTTCGGAGCGTCGATGGTTGCAGTACCAGCGATCTTGGCCCGAGGCACGTCAAAGGCATGCGCTGCAGTTAATACTGACGCGGAAGGCCGTGGATTTCCGAGTCGTCATTGACGATCAGAATGCGATCTTGCGCCACTATGGGCGCTGTGTGTCGCTGTTTGGATGAGTTCTAAGCCGGAAAATTGTAACGCAGTGTAACAGCAAGGCGCGCTGCAAGACGGCGATACAAAAAAGTACTTGGGTGACATAAGCCAGTTACAACGAGCTGGTTTAATCGTCCTCACTGAGATCGCCCTGCTTCCGGCTCTGCCGTCGGGACCGGGCGATCAAGGTAGCAACACTCAACTCTCTTAAAAGGAAATCGACCATGAAACGCTCGCAGAAATTGGCAGTTGGTATCGTCGCTTCGTTGGGTCTGGGTCTCGCGGTTGTGACCGCATTTGCCCAGCCGGGGCCCATGGGTGCCGGTATGGGACCGGGAACGATGGGTGGCATGGGACCCCAAATGAAGGGTGGCATGAAACGCGCCATGATGGGAGGTATGGGACCCGGCGCGATGGGCGCGGGTTTTGCAGGACCGATGGCCGGGCAACAGTTGATGACGCCCGAAGAACGAACGGCGCTGATGGAGAAAATGCGCACAGCCGCCACACCCGAGGAACGCCAGAAACTCGCCGCGGCAACTCGCACCGAGATGCAAAAGCGCGCCAAGGAGAAGGGCATCACGCTGCCCGAACCTCGTGGCCCGAGGGCGGGCTTCGGCCCGAACTTCGCGCCGCCTTTCGCTGCGCCTGCTCCGAAGTAGCATGCTCATTAACCGGCCTGTTAGGCCTAAGGGGGCGGGGAAACCCGCCCCATCGAATATCCATCAACTTATCTGGAGGTCGAGATCGTGAAACGCTCAAGCAAGATTGCAGTCGGAGTGGTTGCGTCGTTAGGGCTGGGTCTGGCGGTCGCCACAGTTCTCGCTCAGCCTGCCGGCATGGGGCCGGGCATGATGCATGGCATGGGGCCCGGCGCGGTCGCAGGCAACCACGGTCCAATGGCGGGTGCGACAGCCATGCTCACGCGGCAGGATGCCGGGTCGTCCGCCGATATGAACCTTGTTCATGAGTTGCTGGTGAATCATGACAAGATCAGGCGCACGGTGACCAATCTGCCGAACGGCATCAGAACCGTCACCGAGTCCGATGACCCGCAGGTCGCGCAGGCCATCAAGGCCCATGTCGCCAGCATGTCGCAGCGACTCAGCGACGGACGGGAATTCAATATTTTCAGCACCACGCTGCCGGTGTTGTTCGAGAACAAGGACAAGATCAAGTCTGCGGTCGAGATGACAGAGAAGGGTTCGGTCGTGACGCGGACATCCACTGATGCGAAAGTAGTCACTGCACTTCAGGGGCACGCTGCGGAAGTGACCGAACTCGCGCAGGAAGGCATGGCGGCGATGAGGCGCGGCATGATGGCGAGCAACGCTATGGGACCGCGTGGCCCGCGCGCCGGCATGGGTCCGAAGACTTCCCCGGCACCTCAGGCGCCAGCCGCAACCGAGCACGTTCATTAACCGGGCCGGTGATTTTGCGGGCGCGGAAAATCCGCTCCCGTGGTTTCCGCCGAAGCTGATTGGATAAACAGGCGAGCATGAAGCAGATGAAGTAGCGGGAAAGCCGATGCTTACCCGCATGCATGTACCAGTGCGGATGTTGAACGCTGCGAAGACCTTCGCGACACCACGTGGCCTCCCGACACGGCGATGACCTCGCCTTCAGCAAGCGCCCGCCACTTCTCGTCGCTGAGCGGAACGCTGGCGATAAGCACCACCTCCTGGTAACCCGGCCCCACGCCGACGCCCCGCGCTTCGATGCGCTGATCACGTTCGATACAGCGGCGGCACAGGACAAAAAGACCGGGCGGCGCAATCTCGCCGGTAAGTGGTTGTATTCGCCGATGCCCGTGCGCGAACAACGCGTCGCCGTCGGCATAGAGGAAGTTCGCGGGTCCGAGGCGCCGCAGCTCGGCGGCGAATTGAGATACCGCTGAAAGCCGTTTGCCGAGCGGCGGAACGTGCGATGCCGATTGCCAGAGATCATGAACGCGTTCCAGCAGCGCGCAGAAGGCATGCTCCGAGTCAGTCGTGCCGACTGGCCGGTAGCGGGCGAAGGTCAGCCGCCGGCGCCGTTCAATGCCGGGCAAGTCGCCGTTATGCGCGAATACGTGCATGCGCCCGGCCAACTCGCGCACGAACGGTTGCGTATTCGAGAGTGCGACGCCACCTCGCGTCGCGCGCCGGATGTGCGAAATGGCGAGCGCAGTGCGCGGACTTTGCGTTTCGAGAAAGCGAACCAGAGCACTATCGCCGGCGGCGGCAGGCTCCCGGAACAGCATGACATCGTTGCCGCCGTAATAGGCGACCCCCCACCCGTCGCGCGTGCTGTTCGTGCTTGCGCCATGCGATGCGAGTGTTTCGAACGAAATCGTCAACCGCGTCACCCGACGGCTCGACATGGCGAGCAGTTCACACATGGCTTCGATCGGCTCCGCTGGTCCGGTGAAAGCGCGTAACACGCGCGAACGTAGCGTGCGCGACCGCAAGTGCGAGTGCCACGACTCCAGTTGCCACAATGCTCTTCTTCATATCCCGATTGGGCTTACCGTTGTGCCCGAACTCGCGCGCGCGAGAGCGTCAGGGACGACCGCGTTACGGCACCGCCTTCCGCTTGCACGCCGGTTCGAGCAGGTAGCGGCGGTTTAGGTTGACCAGCAGTCGGCCCTTGAGAAAACGGCGGCCGACCAGCAGGGGCTTGGTGAGGCTGTTGCGGTCAACGAGATTCACTTCCGTGACTCGATAGACGCGGCCGATGCACATGCCGAGCGTGACCGTGGGGCGCGCTTCGTCGGTGCCCAGGGCGCTCTTGATGCGAGCAATCCGTACTATCGGCCGCTCGATGCGCACGCTGCGCCCATCGTCGCCCACCACATCGAAAGCCACCCAGTGTTTCCCGTCGCGCTCGAACTGCTGCAGGTTTACGGCATGGAGCGAGGAGGTGCGCGCTCCCGTATCCAGCTTGGCTTCCAGCACGACATCGCCCGGCGAAAGGCGCACGCGCTCGACCCACCCCGCGACAGGCACGGTACCCGGCTGCGACGCGTGGACAGCCCAGGCCGCTGAGAGCAACAAGATGAGCGCTGCACACGCTGGAGCCACGCTGTGCACGCTGTTCGTGGAATGATCAGAGCCCATGGTGCGCGAAGCGTTCACGCGCGAAGGCAACGCGGTCGGCCACGGTCCGCAGCTTCGGCAGCTCACGCTCGGCGATCTCGAGACGCGTCCTGAGCCCTGCCTGGTTCGCAATCTGGATTGCCAGTCCGGGCCGCGCATTCAACTCGAGGATGAGTGGCCCTTTGTCACGGTCGAGCACGATGTCGATACCCTGGTAGCCGAGGCCGGTCAGCTCGTAGCTGCGCGCCGCCAACTCTATCAGTGTATCCCAGTGCGGGATCTGCACGCCGGAGACCGGATTACCCGTGTCCGGGTGCTCCGCGACGATCTCGGTGCGCCACACCGCCGTCAGCGTCTTGCCGGTTGCCATATCCACACCAGTGCCGATGGCGCCCTGGTGGAGATTGGCCTTGCCGCCGGAGAGCCGCGTCGGCAACCGCACCATGGCCATTACCGGCACGCCAAGGAACACGATGATCCTGACATCCGGCACCCCGCGATAGGTGATCGCTTCGAAAACCGGGTCGAAGTTGACGCGATATTCGATCAGCGCCTTGTCGGTTTGCCCGCCCAGGCTGTAGACGCCCGACAGGATATTGGAGACATGAAAACGCATGTCATCGTCGTTGAGCAGGGAGCCGTCGGCGGTGCGATACAGCGTGCGCGAGCGCCCGGTCACCACGATGATGCCGTCGCCCTGGCTGCCGCGCGCGGGCTTCACGACGAAGTCCTGGAATTTGGCGAGCAGTTGCGGCAACCCGCGCACCTGTTGCTGGATTTCGATCACGCCGTAGAGCTCGGGCACCGCGACGCCCGCCATGGCGGCAAGCTGCTTGGTAAGCGTTTTGTCGTCAACCAGCGGATAGCAATCGCGCGGGTTATACCGGAGCGTATATTCGGCGTTGCGCCGGTTGATGCCCATCACGCCATTGGCCTCGAGCAGCGCGCCCGTGCGGAACCAGTTCATCATGGGGCCAGCACGCGGAAGCGGTAGAGTTCGGTGAGCCGGTAACCGCTATAGCGCCCGATCAACAGCGTCACGGCAAGCACGGCGAGCAGCAGCTCCGGGAACACGAAGAACAGGTGCTCGACAATCCGCAGGTTCATGACCAGGTAGCACATCGTCCCGACGACAAGCGAGCCCAAGCCCTGCTGGAGCGCCTCGCCTGGGCCGCGCTCCTCCCACACCACGGTCATGCGCTCGATCGTCATGGTCATGATCACGATTGGAAACAGCCCGATGGACAGCCCGCGTTCCAGCCCGAGCTTGAACGAGAGCACCGTCAGCATGGCGATGATGAGGATCACCACGATGACCACCGCCGCAAGCCGCGGCACCAGCAGCAGCTTGAGCCGCTCAAAATAGAAGCGCACCGCAAGTCCCAATCCGACCACGATGCAGAAAAACGCGATACCCCAAACGAGTCCGGTCTGACGGAAAGCGAGCGCGATCAGCACCGGCATGAACGTGCCGAAAGTCTTCACACCCACGATGTTGCGCAGTACGACCAGCAGCAGTATCCCCACCGGGATCACTACGAGCGTGCGGAACAGAGCCTGCGACTGCAGGGGCAGCCCGAACAGCGAGAACTCAACCAGTTGTCTTTCCAGTGCGCGCTGCTGGTTGAGGGCCGTCCGGGTCGCAAGCTCGTACGAGCGGCTCGTGGAAATGTTGTAGTGCAACTCCGACCCACCCGTGATCTCCGCAAACGGCGTGCTGCCTCGCCACCACGCGAGCAATTGATGCGGCGGCGCGCGATGTGATTCATTGATGTAAAGCTCCCGCCAGCGCCCGTCCGCGTAGAATTCGAGCCAGTGCGTGAACTGCGCATCGCGCCGCTCCGGGGCGAGGGCAATGCCGTTCACCACTCTGGCCGGTATGCCGGCAAACTGAATGAGTTGCACCGCCACGGCAGCGATGCGGCGCGCCGACGGCTGCGGCCCGAGCAGAAACGCCGCTTCCCCGCCCCGTGGCGCCTCCTTGAGCCATTTCACGATGAGGGAGGCGAGCGTCGCGGCATCGGACGAGCGTTGCCGGGCTGCGCCGACCACGCCTTCCGCTGCAACACGCTGCGCGCCCTCGAACTCCGGCGGCTCCAGAACGGGTGTAGGAGCGCGGCTCACCTCGTCCCGCACTCGCGCCGGCTGGATGACGGCGCGGTAGTAGACCGCCTGCGTCCCGCGCGCGTCGCGGATCGAATAGGTCGCGCGCATTCCGTGGCCAGGCCGCGGCTCGGTGACGATGCCGTAACCGGGCGAGACAAAGCTCTGGTCGACGATGACCAGATCGCCCGTTCTGCCCGGCACGAACAGGCTCGCCTTGGCCGGTCCCCCCGCTGCTTCGAACTTGAGCTGGACCTCGACGCGCCAGACATCGGTGCGCTCTTCGGGCTTCAAGGGAAAATCGAGCACGAAAAGCTTGTGGAAAAACCCCCCAAGGCCAATCGCCGCGAGTAGTCCGGCGAGTACGTAGAGATGAACCCGTTTCATGTGCCCTCATGTTGGCCCACCAGCGGTTTTCGCGCACGGTGGACGCACCATCAAGCATAGAGGAGGGAAGCACCGGCCAGTTTGATCCAGCGCAAGGGAAAGGCTGAACGGCCCGGGCACGCAGACTGCAAGCCGCGCGCCCGACTGGCGCTGGAGCGTGAGAGCTCGGGTCCGTGATGGGCCCGGCGGGAGCGGGGCCGGTGACCGATGCTGCTGTCTTTAACCCGCGATTGCGGACGACGCAGTCTTGGTTGTGCAGGCGGGCTCGGTGGTATCCGTGCGTGAAGGATCGACCGCGAAGCCCTCGGCGAGGAAACTGCGCCCGACGAGGAACGGCAGGTTGAAGCCGGTCCGGTCCGTGAGATTGACCTCCGCCACACGGTAGGTATCGCCGAGGCAGACGCCGAGCAGAACGACGGGCCTGTCTTGCACGCCTCCAGCCGCTTTCTTGACGCGCGCCACGCGCTCCACCTTGCGCTCCAGGCGCGCCTTCCGGTTATCCTTTCCCTTGACTTCGAAGGCAACCCAGTCACCGTCCGCGCGACGGATCCAGGTGAGGTCTGAAACGCCCAGTGAAGAGTTGTCTGCACCGGTATCGAGCTTGGCCGGGACGACGAGTCCTTCGTTGCCCAGCTTCACCGGTTCGATCCAACCGACAACGGTCGGCTCGGCCGCTGCGGGTATGGCCGAGCACGCGAAGGCAGCGAGAAGCAGGTAACGGAGCGGGTTCCGGGTGCGCATAAGCTCATTCCCCCATGAATTCGAAGTTCTCAATCAAGACCAATCCACGATTCGACAGCCACGACGGCTTCCAGTTCTCGCAGTTCGGCGATCGCGGGCAAAACAATAGTAACGCCTTCGCCGAATCTGGCGTTGACGATCCTTATCAAATTCGCGTACTCGTTTGTTTCGATGGCAGAAAAGCTTCATTCGCCGCCCCAGGGCGATGGAGCGTTGATTTGGATCAACAGGACAGTGATCGAAATGCGTCATTATCAATACATTTTCCTGGAAAGGGAATCATGATCTGCGTGAACAAGAAACCTGCCCTCGAATACCACGTCAGCGCCCAGCGCCTCGATTCCCACGGCAGCGTTGCCCTCTGCAAATCCGCGAAGATTCCGCTCGATACGGATACCGCCGGGCGCACTGATGCGTTCAATCCAGCGGAACTGCTGCTGGCCGCTATTGCCGCTTGCATGATCAAGGGCATCGAGCGCGTGACGCCGATGCTCAAGTTCCGGCTGCGGGGTGTGGATGTGCGTCTGACGGGCCGGCGCCAGGACAGCCCGCCGAAGATGACCGGCGTCGAATACGAGCTGTGGGTCGACACCGACGAGCCGGACCGGCGCCTCGATCTTCTGCACCACAACGTGCGCAATTTCGGCACCATCTTCAATACCGTCCTCGCGGCCTGCCCGCTCGAGGGGACGATTCACCGTGGCCTCCCGCCGTGGCGGGAGGCAAAGCGCGGCGGGGACACGGCTGAAGCCGGGACGTAGCGCCCATGTGCGAACTGCTTGGACTGTCGAGCGACATCCCGTCCACGGTGAATCTTTCGCTGATGAAGCTCGCCGAGCACGGCGGGCATTCGGGACCCCACCGCGACGGGTGGGGCGTCGCCTACTACGAAGGTCCGGACGTTCGCCTCATCAAGGAAGCCGCGGCCGCCGCGGACAGCGACTGGGTCCGCTTCGTGCGGGACCATGACCTTCGAAGCCCCATCGTCGTGGCCCACGTACGCAGGGCGACCATGGGCGAACGTTCCTATCGCAATACCCAGCCCTTCGCGCGCGAGCTTGCCGGGCGCATGCACCTTTTTGCGCACAACGGCTGGCTTGCGGATATTTTCAATGCGCCGGCGTTCCGGCCGAGGCGTTTTTCGGCTGTCGGGGAGACGGATTCGGAGCGGGCGTTCTGCGTGTTGCTCGACCGGCTGTCGGAACTGTGGAGGCGGCCCGTTGAAGTTCCATCGTTCGACGCGCGGTTTGACGTCGTCTGCGCTTTCGCGCGGGAACTGGGCGGGCTCGGGCCGGCGAACTTCCTGTACTCGGATGGCGACGTGCTCTTCGCGCACGGTCACCGGCGGATGCAGGCAGCTACGTCCCGGGTCGAGCCGCCCGGCCTGGTCTGGATCCAGCGACGCTGCCATCTCGGCGAAGCCGGGTTTGCGGCGAGCGGACTGTCCGTCGAGGGCGCGCAACAGACCGTCGTCCTTCTGGCGAGCGTGCCGTTGAGCGGCGAACCCTGGCATTCGTTCGAAGAGGGAGAGGTGATCGCCATCCGCGGGGGCGAGGTCGCTGGGAAACGGTTCCCCGCCGAAGCCCAATCCCGTGCCAGTTCTTAGGAGATCGAATATGTCGAAACCGGAAGGCGACGGGATGAAGCGCGGCATCGTCACGCTCTGCATCGGCGGGGGGGCAGGGCATCGCGCTCGCGCCCGAACTCGCGTGAGGGGCGCAAGCGTGTGAGAACCGCAGCAATACGTCAGGCGTTTGCGGCGCTTTTCTTCGCGCTGTCTGCAGTCACCGCCGCGGCCCAGCCGCCGGAGCGGGTGGACGTCTATCTCTTCTGGGGGATCGGCTGCCCGCATTGCGAGGGCCAGATCAATTTTCTGAAGCGTCTCGAGGCGGAGGAACCGCGGCTGCGCGTGCATTACCTTGAGGTGTCGCGCGACGCAGCGAATCGCAAGGCGTTCGCGGCCGTCGTGGAGAGACTCGCGATCGAAGACCCTGCGGTCCCGCTCACGCTGGTGGGCGATGCGTCGATGGTCGGCTATGCGGCCGACGAGACCAGCGGCGCCGAGCTCAAGCGCCGGATCGCGTATTGCTTGGCGAGCGGCTGCCCGGACACAGCCGGCCCCATGCTGCGCGCGATCGACGGCGGGGACGCGGAAGCCGCGGCCGCGCGCCGGCCCGATGGCGGCGCTCAGAGAATGATCCCGTCGGCGATCTCCGTCCCATTGCTCGGCGAGATCCGCACGGCGGACCTGTCGCTGCCGGTCCTGACGGTGGTGCTGGGCGCGCTCGACGGGTTCAATCCCTGCGCGATGTGGGTGCTCGTGTTCCTGATCGGGCTGCTCCTCGGGATGCAGGACCGCTTCCGCATGTGGGTGCTCGGCACGGCGTTCATCGCCGGCTCGGCGCTCGTATATTTTCTCTTCATGGCGGCGTGGCTCAATTTCCTCCTCTTCATCGGGGCGGTGGTCTGGGTGCGCGCCGCGGTGGGGTTCGTCGCTCTCGGCGGCGGCTTCTACTACCTTCGCGAGTATTTTCAGAATCCGGATGCGGCCTGCAAGGTGACCGCCCCGGAAGCGCGCCGGCGCGTGTTTGAAAACCTGCGCAAGCTCGCCAGCGAGAGCCGCTTCTGGCTCGCGTTCGGCGGCATCATGGCGCTCGCGTTCGCGGTGAACCTCGTCGAGCTGATCTGCTCGGCGGGCATCCCCGCGGTGTACACGCAGGTGCTCGCGCTGAGCAACCTGCCGGCCTGGAAGTATTACGCCTACCTGTCGTTGTACATCCTCGTGTTCATGCTCGACGACCTGTTCGTGTTCGTGGTGGCGATGAAGACTCTTCAGATCACGGGCGCGACCACAGCCTACGCGCGGTTCGCGAACCTTGCCGGTGGGGGCGTGCTGCTTGCGATCGGCGCGCTGCTGCTGCTCCGTCCGGAGTGGCTCATGTTCGGGTGAGCCGCGATGCTTTTTCCCGCAAGCACGGCTGAGGCTGGCGCGCGATTCTCGGTGCGTCGCCGCTCCATCGCATGCCGCGAGGTGCCGCGGTGACTGATGTCCTGCACGTCGTGTGCCCGCATTGCAATACGACCAATCGCGTGGCGCGCGTCCGCCTTGCGGACGGCGCGAAATGCGGAAAGTGCAAACAGCCGCTATTTAACGGGCGCCCAGTCGAGCTGACCGGGACGAATTTCGACCGTCACGTCGCCGACAGCGACATCCCGGTCGTCGTGGACTTCTGGGCGCCGTGGTGCGGGCCGTGCCGGATGATGGCGCCCGCCTACGAGCAGGCGGCCGCGCGGTTCGAACCGCGCGTGCGACTTGCCAAGCTCAATACCGAGGCGGAACCCGGAATAGCCTCGCGCTTCGGCATTCGCGGCATTCCGACGCTGATCTTGTTCGAGGGCGGACGCGAGGTCGCGCGCCAGTCGGGCGCGCTCGATCTTTCAGCCCTGCTTGCGTGGGTCGAGTCTCATGCGTGACGAGGGACAGATGGACCACACCGGGAAGACGAATGCATTGCAAGAACTGGCGGCGGGGCTCCAGGATCTGCACCGCGCTCTCGCCGAGCGTGCGCGCCGCGATTACGAACGGGAGCACCACAGCCTCCTGAACCCGGACGAGTTCCTGCATCTCCTCGTCACTGAACCCCGGTTTGCATGGATCCGCTCGCTGTCCGAGCTCATGGTGGATCTCGATGTTTTCCTGAGGGCCGATCCCTCCCCGACCGAGGACGAGGCCGCGGCGGTCCGTGCCGAGGTGGAGCGCTTGATCGGCGCACCTGAACAGGCCGAAACCCCGGGCGCGTTTGCCATGTTTCCCCGGCGATTCTGGGCATATGTAAGGGAAGATCCGCACGTTGCGGTTGCGCATGCGGGAGTCAAGCAAGTTCTTCAACGTCTTCCCGAACCCGCGTCCGTCAATGAGGCGGACGTCTTGCACGAAAGACACCGCTGGGCCGAGGTGCGGCGCCACCGGCGGTAAGGTCATTCACAGATAACCTCGATCCGCATCGCATCGGATTCGAGTCACAACGACTGTGGACCCGCGAAATCCACGATGCAGTTGATTCAGGTCAAGATGACCACCGGGCGGAGGGGAGATACTTTTCCGCGGGTCACGTGACCCGTCATTCTCAAAGGAGTACTCACTATGACATTCAGGAAGCGCGCGCTGATCGCCGTGCTGGGCGCGGCGATCGCTTTGCCCTTCGTTGCGGAAGCCCAGCAATGGCCGGGAAGAGGACCCGGGCCGTATTCTCCATACGGTGCCGGCGCGTATGGCGCCGGAAATCCGTATGCCAAGCAACTCAATGAGCTTGCGGTCAAGGACCCGGCCAAGCATGACGCCTGCTTCACGCAGGCGAACGAGAAGAACCTGCGCCGGGAGGCGCGGTGGAAGTTCATGCTCGACTGCATGAAGAAGTAAGCCATGCGTTCGCCCGCCGGAAGGACTCGCGGTGGGCGAACGGTCTTGATGGGACGGCATGCAAACGATCCGCCGGGGTCAATGCGGATCGCTTTGTCATGTTACGGCGTGTTCGTCTCATTCTTCCATGACGATAATTGAGGGAGGTGCGCCATGCCCGATCCCAAGTTCTTGAAGCCCTGGCACGGCGTGCCGCGGGAGCAGATTCAGTGGAATCCGACCGTGATGGAAGAGGCCTGCATCGGCTGCGGCACGTGCGTGACTGGCTGCAACCGCCTCGTGTACCGTTTCGATTTCGAGCGCAAGAAGGCGGTGGTGGTCGATCCGCTCAACTGCATGGTGGGCTGCACCACCTGCGCGAACACGTGCCCGACTCACGCGATTGCGTTTCCGCCGCTCGACACAGTGTTTGCGCTCGAGGATCGCGCCGAGGTGCGCCATGCGATCGAGGACGATCTCCGGGACCGCCAGGGCGACCTCGCCTGGAGGGGACATCTGCCGCATCCCGACCGGCTCGTTGAGCTGGATGTCGGCGAAATCAGCCGGCCGAACGCCAAAACCCTGCTGCTGCGCCTGACGCCCAAGGTCAAGGGCGAATGCTTCTGCCAGTTCTCGCCGGGGCAGTACGTGGAGGTTTGGATTCCGGACACCGAATATCTGTCCCGGGCCTATTCGATCGGCAACGCCCCGCGGGAAGACGGCAGCATCGATCTCCAGATCAGGCAGGTCGAGGGCGGGCGCCTGTCTGACTGGGCCTTCAACCGCATGAAACTCGGAGACAGCGTGCGGGTGCGCGGGCCGCTCGGCTCGTTCACGATGCGCTCCACGGTCGACCGGCCGCTGCTGTTCGTCGCCGGCGGCACGGGGTTCGCGCCGATCGAGGCATTGATCGAGCAGCAACTGAAGCTCGCCCCGCAGCGGGACATCGTCCTGGTGTGGGGAGTCGTGGATGAACGGGATTTCTACGAGATCGATCGTCTCGAGTACTGGAACTGGTCGGACAGGAACCTGCATATCGTCCTTGCCGCCGAGCGCGGCTTCGATGCGTATGGCATTCCCCTGGGCATCACCACCGTGACTGGCAACGTGGTCGATGCACTGCGGGCACCGGGCATCACGATCGCCAATCGCGATGCCTACGTGGCAGGCCCGCCGAAGATGCTCGGTGCCGTCGTCGCCGAGCTGCGTGCGGCAGGAATCGGGGCGATGGACATCCATGTGGATGCCTTCGGCGTGAGCTAACGCGGGGCAGACAAGGGATCACGTGAACCGCCAATCGAAGGAGCAAACTTTCATGACCAACTATCCGGAGCAATACGAGCAACTGCAGAAACTGGTGGCCAAGCTGATGATGGAGGCACCGGGGACGCTCGGCGGGTTTCGCCATCTTCATAAGGAAAGCCAGGCCGAGGGCGCGCTGTCGACGAAGACCAAGGAGCTGATGGCCCTCGCGATCTCCATTGCGGGTCACTGTGACAGTTGCATCGCCTATCACGTGCACGATTCGGTCAAGGCTGGTGCCGCCAGGAAGGAAATCCTGGAAACGATCGGTGTCGCGATCATGATGGGCGGTGGCCCCGCTCTCATGTACGGCTGCGACGCGCTGGAGGCGCTCGAACAATTCGAAGCGAAGGGCAGATCAGCCTAGAGCAGCCACCCCGTCCGTGCAGTTCGGCTGGCGGCATCGGGTGATCACGGTTTACGATCGTTTGAGCGATATCATAGGAGCGCTGGCGCCAGCGTTGCATACTTATTTACAGCACACAATAGGAGAGTTGGGATGCGCTACATCATCTGCACACTTGTTGCAGCAGTGGTGTTCATCAGTGCGGGGATCGGTTCTGTCGCCTCCCAGGACCAAGACAAGACGGGAAGGGTCGTAAAGCGCGAGATCATCCCGGGCTCCGAGCTCATGACTCCTGCTGAGCGCGAGCAGTACCGGCAGCGCATACGCGGCGCGCGATCCGCTGACGACGAAGCCAGAGTGCGAGCGGAGCATAAGAAGCTGGTCGAGGAACGCGCCCGCTTGCGCGGGCTGCGCGTTGCAGATCCTGCATCACCAGACATGCGGAAATGAAAGTCGCCGCATTGTGCGCAGGCGCGCTGCTCGGTGCTTTTTGTGCAGGTTGCGAAGCGCCGCCGTCTGGCGATTCTGCAAAGGGAGCCAGGCTTCATGATTCCTGCCTGGGGTGTCACGGGACGGAGATCTACCTGCCGCCTAACGCGAAGGTCAAGACGCTGACGGAGCTGAAAAAAGAAGTAGAGAACTGGAACGATCGGATGAATCCAAAATTCGACGACCAGGAAGTGGAGGATATCACAGCTTATCTCAACTCCACCTATTATAAATTCCGGTGAACGGCGGAAGTCGCTATTCGATCCTGTTCGTCGGTTGAGGCCCTGCTGCCCTGCTTCATAAAGGCGAACGCTTCGAAGCCCCTTGCCTTGTTCCACTCAAAACAGTCTCCTGAAGGGGCGGCCTGCGCGGCGCCGACACTTCGCGAGCAGTTCAGTTGATTTGGATCAAAGACGAGGCTTGCGGTGTCCGAGCTTCCATGGTTTAATAATTCAACTATATTTGAAATATTAAATTATGAGAAAGTCCAGTGCCGTAACCCTCTTCGAGTCCCTTGCCTCCGGCGTCCGGCTCGATATTTACCGTTTGCTCGTTCGAAAAGGCCTGGACGGGCTGGTGGCCGGCGAGATCGCAGCCGCGTTGGATCTGCCGCCGACCAACCTCTCTTTTCACCTCAAAGCCATGACGCAAGCCGGTCTGCTCACAGTCGAGCAAGAAGGGCGGTTCCAGCGTTACCGGGCCAATCTGGCGTTGATGCAGGATCTGATCGCCTACTTGACCGAGGAGTGCTGCGCGGGAAATCCTGAACAATGCGCGATCCCGCGCCGCGCGAAAGGCACAGTGCCCCGGACACCTTCGACCGCAAAGACGGCCTGACCGATGAACGTACTGTTTCTCTGCACCGGCAACTCGTGCCGCTCGATCCTCGCGGAGGCCACGTTCAATCATCTTGCCCCTGCCGGTTGGCGCGCAATGAGCGCAGGCAGCCAGCCTGCGGGATATGTACACCCGCGTTCGCTCACGTTGCTCGCGCGTGAGGGCATCGCAACCAATGGTCTTTACAGCAAGTCGTGGGATATCCTGCCGCTGACCCCCGACATCGTGATCACCGTGTGCTCGAGCGCCGCGGGGGAGACCTGCCCTGCCTACCTGGGGCCGGTGTTACGCGCGCATTGGGACGTGGAGGATCCGGCCAAGGCCACCGGCACCGACGCCGAAATCAGCGCAGCGTTCGATAAGGCCTATCGCGTCCTTCGCGCCCGCATCGAGGCGTGCCTCTTGCTGCCGCTGGAAAGCATCCAAGACGACCGTGTGCGGCTGAAGGCGGAACTCGACCGCATCGGCGAGCATAGGTCGTGAACTGCCCCGACAACCTTTCAAGGAGCTTGTAAATGAAAACGATCCAGGTATTCGATCCGGCCCTGTGCTGCAGCACCGGCGTGTGCGGCGTGGATGTCGACCAGCAGCTCGTCACCTTTGCCGCCGATGTTGACTGGGCCAAGAAGGCTGGCGCGAGAATCGAGCGCTTCAATCTGTCTCAGCAGCCGCTGGCGTTCGCGCAGAACGCGGTGGTCAAGGGGTTCCTGGAGCGCTCGGGGCAAGAAGCCTTGCCACTCGTGCTGATAGACGGCGAGGTGGCGCTGGCCGGCCGCTATCCGACTCGCGACGAACTGGCCCGGTGGACCGGAATCGGAGCGCGCGCCGAATCGACGACCGCGGCCGCATGCTGCGGCGGCAGTCGCTGCTGCTGATGCGGGAAGCTGCACGCATGCGATTCCTCGACAACCCGCCACGATTCCTGTTCTTCACCGGCAAGGGCGGCGTAGGTAAGACTTCGATTGCCTGCGCCACCGCTGTTCGGCTCGCGGAAGGCGGAAAGCGCGTTCTGCTCGTCAGCACCGATCCCGCATCCAACGTTGGGCAGGTGTTCGGCATCGCGATCGGCAACCGCATTACCCCGCTTGACGATGTTCCGGGGTTGTCCGCACTGGAGATCGATCCGCAGGCCGCTGCGCAGGCGTACCGCGATCGCATCGTGGGGCCGGTGCGCGGGGTGTTGCCACACGATGTGGGAAAGGGCATCGAAGAGCAATTGTCAGGAGCATGCACCACCGAAATCGCGGCCTTCGACGAATTCACCGCACTGCTGACCGATGTCTCATTGGTGGCCGACTACGATCACATCGTGTTCGACACCGCACCGACCGGTCATACCATCCGCTTGTTGCAACTCCCTGGCGCCTGGAGCGGTTTCCTGGAGGCCGGCAAGGGCGATGCATCGTGCCTTGGTCCGCTCGCCGGGCTGGAGAAACAGCAGGCGCAGTACAAGGCGGCAGTTGATGCTCTGGCCGACGCGCGGCACACCCGCCTGATACTGGTGGCCCGAGCGCAGCAGGCGACGTTGCGCGAAGCAGCGCGCACCCAACAGGAGCTCGCCGCCATCGGATTGACTCAGCAGTTTCTCGTCATCAATGGCATTTTGCCGCCGGGCGAAACGGGCCACGATCCGCTTGCCGGCGCGATATTCCGCCGCGAGAGGGCAGCGCTCGCCGCAATTCCCGGGGCACTCGAGGTCCTGCCTCGCGACGATGTTGCGCTCAAGCCTTTCAACGTGATCGGATTGGAGGCGCTGCGGCGGCTGCTCGTCGAGTCAGAAAAGTACCACGCTCTTTCTGCTGCCCAGCCTCAGGAGGCGCTCGATGCGCCCAGGCTCGGCACGCTCATCGACGGCATCGCAGCGGATGGCCATGGTCTGGTGATGCTCATGGGCAAAGGCGGCGTTGGCAAAACCACGCTCGCTGCCGCTCTCGCTGTTGCGCTGGCTCAGCGCGGATACCCGGTGCATCTCACCACTTCCGATCCTGCCGCCCATCTGTCCGAGACGCTCGCCGACGCGCTCGACAATCTGAGCGTGAGCCGCATCGATCCCCGCGTCGAAATCGAGCGCTACCGTCAGCATGTGCTGGATACCAAGGGTGAACAGCTTGACGCCCAGGGACGCGCCCTGCTCGAAGAAGATCTGCGCTCGCCCTGCACCGAGGAAATCGCCGTATTCCAGGCGTTCTCGCGCATCATTAATGAAGCAGCCAAGAAGTTCGTGGTGATGGACACGGCGCCCACCGGTCACACCTTGCTCTTGCTCGATGCAACCGGCGCCTACCATCGGGAGATGACCCGGCAATTGGGAGCGGCTGGACTGCGCTTCCGGACCCCCATGATGCAGTTGCAGGATCCCGCGCGAACCAAGGTGCTCATTGTCACGTTGCCAGAAGGGACTCCGGTCCTCGAGGCAGCGAACTTGCAGGAGGACTTGCGCCGCGCCGGCATCGAGCCGTGGGCCTGGATCGTCAACAACAGCCTGGCGGCGGCGGTCACCCGCTCGCCCCTGCTGCGTCGGCGTGCGCACAACGAAGTGGAACAAATCGATGTCGTGGCCACTCGGCACGCCCGCCGCTATGCCGTCGTGCCGCTGCTCGCCGAGGAACCGGTGGGCGTTCGCGGGCTGCTCGAACTTGTCGCGGGCGCGGTCCGCGAGACAGAAAGGGCCTGACACGACATGCAAGGGCTACAACCCTGTTCGTCTGCGCCGGCAACTCGGCACGTCGCATCATGGCCGACGTCACTCTGAACCGACCCGTTGCGGCAATGGGTCAGGGGCGGGCGGGGTGAACGGGACCGGCCAGAATATTTTCGTAGGAGTCAGCCATGTCCGCACTGTGTAATGTCACCGGCACGCGTGCCACCGGCGAGCCGCTGAATTTTTTCGAACGCTACCTGACGCTGTGGGTAGCGCTATGCATCGTTGTCGGTATCGTGCTAGGCCAACTGTTCCCGGAGCCGGTGCAGGCGATAGGCGGCATGGAAATCGCCAAGGTCAACCTCCCGGTGGGCGCGCTGATCTGGGTGATGATCATCCCGATGCTGCTGAAGATCGACTTCGGCGCGCTGCACCAGGTCAAGGGTCACATCAGGGGCATCGGCGTGACGGTGGCCATCAACTGGCTGGTAAAACCGTTTTCGATGGCGTTCCTCGGATGGTTTTTCATCCGTGGCGTGTTCGCGCCGCTGTTGCCGGCAGAGCAGATCGACAGCTACATCGCGGGCCTGATCCTGCTCGCCGCCGCGCCGTGCACCGCGATGGTGTTCGTCTGGAGCCGCCTGACCAACGGCGATCCGTATTTCACGCTGTCGCAGGTTGCGTTGAACGACAGCATCATGATTTTCGCGTTCGCGCCTATCGTTGGGCTGCTGCTGGGCATCTCCTCGATCACCGTGCCCTGGGCGACGCTGTTCACCTCCGTCGTCCTCTACATCGTTATCCCGGTGATCCTCGCGCAGATAATGCGCAAGCGGTTGCTCGCGCGGGGCCAGGCGGCGTTCGACGCCGCGATGACGCGGATTCAGCCCTGGTCGGTCGCTGCCTTGCTGCTGACGCTGGTGTTGCTGTTCGCATTCCAGGGCGACGCCATTCTCAAGCAGCCCCTGGTCATCGCGCTCCTGGCCGTGCCGATCCTGATCCAGGTGTTCTTCAACTCCTCGCTCGCCTACCTTGCAAACCGAGCACTGGGAGAAAAGCACAGCGTGGCCTGTCCGTCAGCGCTGATCGGCGCCTCGAACTTCTTCGAGCTGGCAGTCGCCGCGGCGATCAGCCTGTTCGGCTTCGAGTCCGGGGCGGCCTTGGCCACCGTGGTCGGCGTGCTGATCGAGGTGCCGGTGATGCTGCTGGTGGTGCGTGTGGTCAATGCCAGCAAGGGCTGGTACGAAAGGGGGCTAAGGGTCCCGGAACGCGCCCCATGACAGCGCAGACCTGTCGGCAAAGCGCATTCTTTTGCTTGCGTTCCGAGCGCATGGTTATTCGACCCGCATGGCGAGGACCACGAGACGAGCCCTGCGGATAGCTCGCGGTGGCGTTGATTGACCAACGGATTCTGGAAAGGAGAAGAGATCATGTTTAGCCGATTTATCGTTGCCACGGATCTCTCGCCCGCGTCCTTCGCCATCGTGAATTGCCTCGGCGGACTGAGGGCTTTCGGGGCGAAGCAATGCCTGCTCCTGCAGTGTCTCAACTTTCAGCAGGCGGCTTCGACCGCGTTGTCCTATACCACCGCGCCTCTGGAAGGCATCCTCGGCCAACAAAAGGAAATTCTGGAAAAGCTAGGGTTCGAGGTCGAGACGAAAATCATCCCGGGCTTCGCCAAACTCGAGATCAATCGGGTTGCCGCCGAGGAGAACTACTCGCTCATTGTGGTTGGATCGCAGGGCCACTCGATGGTGGGCGAAATGCTGCTGGGTGGGGTCGCCTCTGAAGTCATTCACAGTGCTCGTAAGCCCGTGCTTCTCGTGCGGATCGAGATGAAAGAGGATGCCGGGAACGCGTGTGTTCAGGCCGCGCGCTGCGACTTCAGCGAACACGTTCTGTTTCCGGCGGATTTCTCGGAAAACGCGGACCACGCATTCACCTACGTCGAGAGGCTGGCAGCGGACGGCGCGCGGCGCATCACTCTCCTTCATGTCCAGGACAAGGCGCGCATCGATCCCCACCTCACGCACCGGTTGGACGAGTTCAACGAAATAGACCGCGGACGCCTGGAAATAATGAAGGAACGGCTCCGGAAGCAGGGCAATGCTGAAGTCGAAATCGAGTTGTGTTACGGATCGCCGTTCGACGAGATCACGCGTCTGGTCCGCGAACGCAATGTCAATCTCGTGGTTATGGGAAGCCAGGGGCGTGGTTTCGTCGAGGAAATCTTTCTGGGAAGCGTCAGCCATAACGTGGCGCGCCATGCGGATGCATCGGTGCTGCTGATTCCGGCGGTTCATCGCGGCACTGCTGGCAACGCTGGCGAAACCAACGCACGTTCGTTTGATCCATGTTAGAACGCCCGCAAAGCCGAAACAGGCGCTGTGGTTGATGTAGATCATGTTCCCGCGCGGGGGGTGGGATATATCTTACTTGGGTTAGGCATGACGTCGTTCATTCGCCCGGCGCCGCCCAGGCATTCGTGCCCCCGAGCCAGCGCGTCATCCGCGATGCGGCATCACCGCTCGCCCTGAAACTGGACTTGCGCAACTACGTCTACGATGGCGCAGTGCAATTGCTGGCCGCGCGCCTGTACCAGGGCCAAGCCACCAACTTCCGCACCCCGGGGGGCGGTTTCGCACCCGTATTCACAAGTCCGCGGACGAGGAACTCTGCATCCGGTCACGGTTATGAATCGAACCAGCTCTGACGGACCCCAAGGTCCCGCCGGCGCTGATGCTCACGGGCATGCACGCAGCACCGGCGGCGCGTTGAAGCTGGCGCTCGCGCTGACGCTCGGGTATGCGGCTATCGAGGCGCTGGCCGGCTGGTGGAGCGGTTCTTTGGCGCTGCTTTCCGACGCCGGGCACATGGTGAGCGACAGCGCCTCGCTCGGGCTGGCGGCGCTCGCCGCGTGGGCTGCGCGTCGCCCACCCTCCGCGCGTCATTCCTATGGCTTGGGTCGCGCGGAGATCGTGGCCGCGTTTGTGAACGCCGCCTTCATGCTGGTCGTGCTGGTCTGGATTACGGTCTCAGCCGTGCAGCGGTTGATCGAGCCGCAGACAGTCAATGGAGAGGCAGTTGTCGCGGTTGCGCTGGTCGGCTTGCTGCTCAACGCGGCCGTGGCCCTGATTCTCGCGCGCGGCGAAAAAACCATGAATATCCGCGGCGCCCTGTTGCATGTCATGGGAGATCTTCTGGGTTCCATCGCCGCGCTTGTCTCGGGCGCTGTCATTTCCATCACCGGCTGGGTCGCAATCGATCCGTTGCTTTCGTTCTTTATCTGCGGACTTATCCTGTTCTCCAGTTTGCGCCTTCTGCGCGACGCGCTTCATGCCTTGATGGAAGGCGTGCCGCTACACCTCTCTCTCGAGGAGATCGGTCACGCCATAGCCGACATAAACGGCGTGCGGTCGGTGCACGACCTGCACGTCTGGACGCTTTCATCGGATCGTATCGCGTTGTCAGCGCATCTGCTGATCGACGACCTGACGGACTGGGAAGACGTTCTGCGAGCGGTCGTGCAGATGCTGGATAAGCGCTACGGCATCGCACACGTGACCCTGCAACCGGAGCCGGCTGCGAGAATGCTGCAACGAATGCCCGGGCCTCGTTAAGCCTGTACCAGATAGTTTCGCATCATGCCCATGTCCTCGTGTTCCAGGATGTGGCAGTGATATAGATAAAGCCCTGTATAGTCGGTGAACTTCATGAGCAGTTTAACCCGTTCCCCGGGCATGACCAGCACGACGTCTTTCCAGCCCTCGTCGATAAATCCCGCCCCGAGCGTCTCGTAGGCACCGGCGAAGCGAGGATCGGCTTTCCTTTGCACAACCTGAAACTGAAGGTTATGGACGTGAATGGGGTGCGCCATCATCATCATGCTTGCGTCGTTCGCAAGCTCCCAAACTTCGAGCGTGTTCAGCTTGACGATCTCGTTTTCCGCCACTTCATCCATTTTGTCGAACCTGCGGCCGTTGAGACTGACTTGCCCCATTCCCATTGCGGGGCTGAACGTGCGCGGCGAAATACGGTTCACCGCATCTTCCAGTCGATAACGTGAAATATTGGAAAGCTTCGCCGGCAAGGCACGCGGTTTCGCGAGCTTGCGATCCACGCGAACCCTGAGCACCGGGAAGGCGCTGCCGTTGGCCATGGCCGAACCTCCCATCATGCTCATCCCGGCGTTGAAAGGCAGGCTGCGCAGCGTGATCTGGTCACCGACACTACGGTCGCTGAAGTCCATCCATAATTCCACGCGCTCCGCGGGAGCGAGGGTCACATACGGGCGCTGAAGCGGCCTTTCCAGCAGTCCGCCGTCGTTGCCGATGACGGTTAACGGCCTGCCATCATCCCAGGCCAGTTTGTAGATGCGGGAATTGGACCCGTTCAGCAGCCGAACTCGGTAGGCGGTGGTGCCCACCGGCTGTACGAAATCCGCCTGCCCGTTGATGAGGACCCGGTCGCCAAGAAAGCCCTGCATCCGTTCCATCATGTTCCGGGCGTAGACGAGCTGATTGTTGCGGTCGAACAGGCGGTCTTGCAGCACCCACGCCAAATCGAACTCGGCGGAGGGGAGGGCGGCCGCTTTTTCTTCGTCGTCGCTCACGATGAAAAGCCCTGCCAGCCCGCGGTACACCTGTTCACCGGTGCGGCCATGCGGGTGCGGGTGGAACCAATAGGTGCCGGCCCGGTTATCTACCCGGAATTCGTAGACGAAGCGTTGGCCGGGGCGGATTGCGTACATAGGGTGCCCATCCATCCTGTGCGGAAGGTGCAGGCCGTGCCAGTGGACGATGCTGTCTTCGTCGAGATGGTTGGCGAAGTGAATGCGCAGTTTCTGTCCATTACGGACATGGATCACAGGCAGCGCGCTGCCCGGCAGCATTTGAAACGAAGATGGGTCTCCTCTGACGGCTTTCCCTTTGAACTGCCACACGTGGGTCGTCGCGCCTGAAAGCAGGGGCAACTCGCCCGGGGCCGCCGCAAGTTCGATTTCGACATCCGGCTTGAAATCCGGGGTGGCCTCTGATGCCGCGCGGTGTGCCATCTCTGCTGAGAACGCAGGCTTTCCGGCTGCGAGCAGCGCGCCGCCTGCGGCGATCGTTTGTATGAATGTTCTCCGGTCAACGTTGAACATGCTTCTTACCATCCTCTTTTGATCGATATCACTTACAGGCTCACGACTTGGCTGGCCGGAAAACCAGGAAATACTGGTTCGGCAGGAAGGCGTGCTCCTGGGCAAGCGTGTAGCCGGCGGTCTTGAGTTCGGATTTCACGCGGTCCGGCGCGATGCGCGCGCTCTTCGGCGGACCATCCGGCGAGTCCATGCGAAAATCAATGATCGCGATGCGGCCGCCGGGTTTGAGTGAAGCGCGGAGTTTCTGGAAATAGCGCTCGCGGTTGTCGATGTGGTGGAACACGTCCACCAGGAGGATCAGATCCACCTTCTCGGGAAGACGCGGATCGTCGGGCGCTCCGGCTACCGAGGTAATGTTGGTCAGTCTTTCACGCTTCGCGCGCTCGGCGAGGTACTTCACCATGTCGGGTTCGGTGTCAACGCCATAAACGCGTCCTTTCGGCACCATGTGCGCGAACCGCACCGAAAAATAGCCGGTGCCCGAGCCGATGTCCGCGATGACCGCATCGGGCTTGAGCGCCAGCGCCTGAATGACTTCATGGGGCTTTTGCCACGCGTCGCGCTTCGGATCATCGAAGACCTGCGCCCATTCTTCCGCGCCGCCGAAGCTGTGTTGATGAGTGCTGGGGGATTGCGCTACCGCAGTCCCTGCCAGCAATCCGGTCCAACCCAATAGAACGAATACCGCTGTGAGTAATGAGGTTCGAATCATTTTTTGCCCTATGCGATTTTGTTAACGGCAATACGGGGCGGGTTGCCCCGCCCCTCGTGAGGTTAATGACTACGGCTTTGGGTGGGTTGCGCGGTGTGCTGCGCGGCCATCGGACAGTTGCCTGCCATCGGGCCCGTGTTCGTGCCACCTTGGTGTCCAGCACCCATTGCGCCCTTGTGTCCGGGGCCCTTGCCGCTTTGGTGTCCCGGTCCCGTCTGGCCCTGATGCTCCGCACCCGCAGAACCCATCATGCCGGGTCCCATGCCGCCACCCATGGCACCGGGGTGCGCGTGCGCGTTTGCGACGCCCAAACCGAGGCCCATGGAAGCGACGATGCCGATAACAACTCTGTGCGACTTTTCCATACTCTGTCTCCGTCAAAAGGTTGGAATGGTTTATGCCTCCTCCGTCATTCGCGCTCACTTGCGTACCGCGAAGCGCGGATTGTGGCCAAGCGATTAAAGCACGCTATCGCAAATTAGCAATGTCAGAAATGGCAAATTTTGTATCGCAGGTTATCGAGAGGGCAAGTTGTTACACTGCGTTACAAAATTCCTGGATGATCCCGCACGGTTTTGGGCGCTGCAATCCCTTGCTTTATAATTGCCGGCAGGCCCGCGCCCGGCACACGACCAACACGCCCGCATCGACATTACAGCGAAAGAGATTCGATGACCAGATTCGAAGGCACCGACACCTACATTGCCACCGATGACCTGATGCTGGCGGTAAACGCCGCGATCACGCTCGAGCGGCCGCTCCTGATCAAAGGCGAGCCGGGCACCGGAAAGACCATGCTGGCGATCGAGGTTGCAAAAGCCTTGCACCGCCCGCTCCATGAGTGGCACATCAAGTCCACCATGAAAGCCCAACACGGGCTTTACGAGTACGACGCGGTGTCGCGCCTGCGCGATTCCCAACTGGGCGACCCCAAGGTGCACGATATCAGGAACTACATCGTGCAGGGCATGCTGTGGAATGCGTTCGTGGCTGAGACGCCGGCGGTGCTGCTGATCGATGAGGTGGACAAGGCGGACATCGAATTCCCGAATGACCTCTTGCGCGAACTCGACCGCATGGAGTTTTACGTCTACGAAACGCAGCAGCTCGTCAAGGCGAGGCACCGTCCGCTGGTGGTCATCACCAGCAACAACGAAAAGGAACTGCCCGACGCGTTTCTGCGTCGTTGTTTCTTCCACTACATCCGCTTTCCGGATCACGAAACGATGGAGAAGATCGTCCGCGTGCACTTCCCCGACATCAAAAGGCAGCTGCTCAGGCAGGCGCTGGAAGCATTCTTCGAGATCCGCGAGGTGCCGGGGCTCAAGAAAAAGCCCTCGACTTCAGAGCTGCTCGATTGGCTGAAACTCCTGATGGCCGAGGATATCCCGCCGGAGGCGCTCCATAGCCAGGACAGCCACAAGATCATCCCGCCGCTTCACGGCGCGCTATTGAAGAACGAGCAGGACGTGCACTTGTTCGAGCGGGTGGTATTCATGTCACGGCGGAAAAGCTGATTGAACCGCCAGGGCGCCGGTGTCGGCAAGGAAAGCAGGCGTATGCCAAAACGGTCACGCGGATTCCCGCCAGTGGTGGACGAAAACGTGACGACCCTGATACTGGGAAGCTTTCCGAGCGCCGCGTCATTGCAGAAAGGGCAGTATTACGGCCATCCTCACAACCAATTCTGGAAGCTGGTGGGGCGCGTAATCGAGGTCCCGCTTCATGAAATGCACTATGAAGGGAAACTCAGAACGCTGCTTGCACGCCATGTCGGGCTGTGGGACATCATCGACAGGTGTGAGCGCGCCGGCAGTCTGGACAGCAATATCCGCAACCCCCGGCACAATGAATTCGAACACGTGAAACGCATCGCCCGGCGCCTGCGCCGAATCTGCTTTAACGGCAAAACCGCGGCCAAGCTGGAGTCGCTGTTTGCCGCGTGGGGCTACGAAACCGTGGTACTGCCGTCATCAAGTCCCGCGAATACGCTCGCTTTCGAGGTGAAGCTCGACGCGTGGCGCCAAATCATGCCGCCCGATCGCTCTGCGCGCGGCACCCGCTCTGCGCCCGATTATTGCGGTCACGCCGGACGCTGATGCGAAACAGCCGCGAGCCGCTTAGTGGCGACTGCCGTTACCAACGCCGGTGAGCTCTGATAACGACCCTGGGGGCGTAATAAGCCGGCGCGTAATAGGCCCGGCGCGGCGCGTAGTAGTAGGCGCGAGGCGCGTAGTAGTAGGGCCGAGGCGCATAGTATGCGGGAGCCGGGTAGTAATACGGATCGTAATACGCTGCCCGGGGCGCCACGTAGACCGGCGCCGGCGCGATAGGCACGCCGAGGGCAAGACCAAAGCTCACGCCGCCATGCGCGGCCGCAGTACCGCTCGCCGCCGCGAGCACGACACCCGCCAACAACACCTTCAGATGCTTAAACATACCAACCTCCTTATAGTCACCGGCACCCTCGCCGTTGCCGTCAAGCCGCGGCCGACGAGGTATTTCGCTCCTAACTGCTTGCATGATCATGGAAATCGGCCTAAAAATCCGTCACAAATTGTAACGATACGTAACCGGCGCACACCAGGATTGGTGACGCATGTAATTGATTTTTATGGCTCTGCCTTGATATCTTACGGTTCGGCCGAGCGCGTCTCGTTACGCAATCGTCACCGTTCTGCCGATGCCACCGCAACGAGGGATGCCGCACAGTGTTGATCGAGTTCTTCTTGAAGCTCAAAGAAGGCGGGGTCCCGGTTTCGATCAGGGAGTTCTTGACCCTGATCGAGGCACTGGAAAAGCGCGTCATTTTCGGCAGCTTCGACGACTTCTACTATCTCGCGCGCACCTGTCTCGTGAAAGACGAGAAATACTTCGACCGCTACGACCGGGTGTTCGCCGCCTACTATAAGGGCATCATCGAGGTCGAGGGGGCGGTCGCGATCATTCCCGAGGAGTGGTTGAAGAAGCTCGCCGAAAAGCACCTCACCGAGGAAGAGAAGAAGCTGATCGAGGTACTCGGCGGCTGGGACAAGCTGATGGAGACGCTGAAGAAGCGGCTCGAGGAGCAGAAGGGCAGACACCAGGGCGGGGGCAAGTGGATCGGCACCGCGGGAACTTCACCGTTCGGCGCCTACGGTTACAACCCCGAGGGTGTGCGCATCGGACAGAACGAGTCGCGCCACCGTCGGGCGCTCAAGTTATGGGACAAGCGCGAGTACAAGAACCTCGACGACTCAGTTGAAATCGGCACGCGCAATATCAAGGTCGCGTTGCGCCGGCTGCGCAAGTTTGCCCGCGTCGGGTCGCCGGAAGAACTCGATCTCGACGATACCATCCGCTCAACCGCCAAGAACGCCGGCTGGCTCGATCTCAAGATGGTGCCGGAGCGGCACAACGCGGTGAAGGTGCTGCTGTTTCTCGACATCGGCGGCTCGATGGACGATTACATCCGCGTTTGCGAGCAGTTGTTTTCTGCGGCGCGCGTGGAGTTCAAGCACCTCGAATACTTCTACTTCCACAATTTCCTCTACGAGCGGGTGTGGAAGGATAACCATCGGCGAGCGACCGAGCGGGTTTCCACCTGGGCCGTGATGCACACCTATCCGCACGACTACAAAGTGATCTTCGTCGGCGATGCGACCATGAGCCCGTACGAGATCGTCTACCCCGGGGGGAGTGTCGAGCACACCAACGAAGAAGCGGGCGCCGTGTGGATGCAGCGCCTGCTGGCCGTCTACCACAACGCGATCTGGCTCAATCCCCAGCCCCGGGCGGTGTGGGACTACCACGAGTCAATTCGCATTACCCGCGAGTTGCTGGGCGAGCGTATGTTTCCGCTCACCATTGAGGGGCTTGACCGCGGAATGAGATTTTTGAGCAAATCTCATTAAATGCGCCTCGCGAGCAAGGCGCATTGAGAGGCATGACGCCGAATCGGTGACTCGTGGCGGGTGAACTCGTCTTGATTTCGCGGCGGTCACCGTGGCGCCGGACTGGGGCGCGAGCTGGCCGACATCGCGATCGGGTTTGCGCGCGGCGCGGGCTACCACCGCATGGTTCTCAATACGCTGCCAGGCATGAAGGCGGCGCGCGCGCTTTACGCGTCGCTAGGGTTCACCGCTTGCCCGCCGTATTACGACAACAGCTGCGCCGGGAGCGACTATTTCGAACTCAAGCTCTAGTGTCCTGCGTCGTTAATTCGTCGCACGATTAGACGTAGGTCGGGGTACGCGCAGCGTTCCCCGACGTCCACTTGGCGTCAGGTAGCCGCCGATGCGGCAACCTGACCTACACCTTCTCGACACGAGCGGCTCCAAGGATTCTGCATCGAAATAATGACTCAGGACTGGGTCCTCTTAAACGCCCACACTTCGAGCTTTCTCCAGAACCTTGGTGTTGAACTTCGCAGCGTCGATCACGAAACGCTCATGCGTACCCTCCGCGATCTTGTCGATGCCGTCGTGCGCCGACAGGGAAAAGGTCAGCTTGTGGCCTTCGACCTTGTCGAGCCTGACCTCGACGGTGACAGTGAAGCCCGGTGGGGTCGCCGCGAGATGAGAGAAGTTGACGCGGGTGCCGAGCGACTGTTCGCGCGGCCAGTCGAGATGCGCTCGAAGGGCTTCGATGCAAGCCCATTCCATCAGGCCGACCATGAATCCCGTCGCGAGCACCTGCGGCATGACCTGAAACATCTCCGACTCGGGATACAGATGCGGGACGGTCTTGGTGGATGGAATCTTGAACTTGAACTGGGAGGTCAGGCCGGGCTTGAGCGTGTCTTTCATATTATTGAGCCTTGCATAAATGGATGACAATCCATTTGTGCCTCGAATCTCCCTTCTCCGCTCGGGAGAAGGGTCGGGGATGAGGGCTGAGCAACGTCATGCATTTTCGTAATGCTCAGTAAGCCTCGAGCGGTGAGCAGCGGTAGTGTATCAGGGCACTGAGTTATCGGCGCGCGCAGCTTCCCAACCGAGCATCGCCGCTTTGCGGTTTTCTCCCCACCGATAGTTGCCGAAGCTGCCGGACTCCCGAATCACCCGATGACAGGGGATGAGGTAGGCGATCGGATTGGCTGCGACGGCGTTGCCCACGGCGCGCGCGGCGGTGGGTTGCCCGATTTGCGCGGCCATGCTGCGGTAGGTCGAGACGCCGCCGAACGGTACTTCGAGCAATGCGCGCCATACCTGGGCCTGGAAGTTGGTCCCCTTGACCAGCAGCGCGAGCGGTTTGCCGGTGGAAGCGGCGATCGGATCGAAGATGCTTACGGCGATCCCGCGGGTCACATCGTCGTCGAACTCCACTTTTGCGCGGGGCCATTCCTCCTGCAGCAGCGCCGCCGAAGCCTGCTTTGTTGCCTTGTCGAGGAAACGCAGCGCGCAAATGCCGCGCGGCGTGGCCGCGACCAAACAAGGCCCGAACGGTGAAGCGTGCATTCCCCAGAGGATGGTGAGGCCCGCGCCCTCCGTCTTGATTTCACCCGGTGTCATTGCCTCCAGCGTCACGAAGAGGTCATGCAGGCGACCCGGCCCCGAGAGTCCGACGCTGTCCGCCAAATCGATGACGTTGCCGGATTGCACCAGCCGCGCTTTGGCGTCTTCCACGGTAAGAAACTGCAGGAAGCGTTTGGGGCTCACTCCCGCCCAGCGCGTGAACAACCGCTGGAAGTGGTGCTCGCTCAAGTGCACATGCCGCGCGACTGCGGCCAGGTCGGGTTGCGTCGCAGCGTGGCGCCGCAGATATTGGATGGCACTTTCGATGCGCTGGTAGTCGCGCGTATCGGGGGCGCTTTGTGCGGAAACCGGGCTCCGTGAAACAGTCTGTGCCAGCATGGTGCGCACAGCATAAAGCGCAGTCTCAGGAATGGCTACCCGATTCTTGCTGTAATTTCGGTAAGCGGAAAGCGGGGAACGGTAGCCTCACGCTCTCAGTGTGAATGCTGCCGCCGGTCGCCGCCGGGCGGCGGCGCGACCTTCATGACTTCGTCTATGGTGGTAAGGCCGGTCGCGATCTTCTGGGCGCCGCTGATGCGAAGCGGCTTCATGCCTTCCTTGAACGCTTTCTCGCGCAGTGCATCGAGGTCGGTTTCGTCGGTGACCGCCTTGCGCAGCTCGGGCGTCATGACCAGTGTTTCGTAAATTCCCATGCGACCCAGGTAACCGGTCATGCGGCATTCGAGACAGCCCTTGGCGGCGTATGTCGTGTCCTTGGGCTTGGCTGCCTTCCACGGCGCAACCAGCATCTCCCACGCCGAGTCGTCGATCTCGCACTTTTCCCTGCATTGCGGGCACAGCGTGCGCACCAGGCGCTGGGCCATCACGCCGAGCAAAGTCGACTGCAGCAGGTAGGACGGCACGCCGATGTCGAGCAGGCGTGTCACTGCCGACGGCGCATCGTTGGTGTGCAGCGTTGACAGCACGAGGTGGCCGGTCAGCGCCGCCTGGATCGCCATCTCGGCGGCCTCCAGATCGCGGATTTCGCCCACCATGATGATATCGGGGTCCTGGCGCATCAGCGTGCGGATGCCGGCCGCGAAATCGACGCCGACCCCGTGCTGCACCTGCATCTGGTTGAACGCGGGCTCGACCATTTCGATCGGGTCCTCGACGGTGCAGACATTGACTTCGGGCACCGCCAGTCCCTTGAGCGTCGAGTAGAGCGTCGTGGTCTTGCCCGAGCCGGTGGGGCCGGTAACCAGGATGATGCCATGCGGCTGGGTCACCATCTGGTTCCACTTGCGCTCGTCTTCGTCGGTAAAACCCAGCTCCTTGTAATCCTTGACCAGGTTCTCCGGATTGAAGATGCGCATCACCAGCTTTTCGCCGAAAGCGGTCGGCATGGTCGAGAGCCGCAGTTCGACTTCCTCGCCGTCGGGCGTCACTGTCTTCAGCCTTCCGTCCTGCGGTCGCCGCTTCTCAACGACGTCCATGCGGCCGAGTATCTTGATGCGGCTCGTCATCGCCACCATTACGGGCGTGGGGATCTGATAAACGTGGTGCAACACGCCGTCGATGCGAAAGCGCACGTTGCCGATGTCGCGCCTGGGCTCGATGTGAATGTCGCTCGCCCGCTGATCGAAGGCGTAATTGAACAGCCAGTCGCAGATGTGAACGATGTGCTGATCGTTGGCGTCGAGCTTGCCGCTCCTGCCGAGCTGCACCAGTTGTTCGAAGTTCGCGATCTCGCTGTAGGCGCCTTTGCCCTGCGCGGTCGCGCCTTTAACCGACCGCGCCAGGTTGTAGAACTCGACGAGATAGCTCTGGATGTCGAGCGGGTTGGCGATCACGCGCTTGATTTCAAGGCGCAGTACCTGCTTGAGTTGATCTTCCCAATCGCGCACGAAAGGCTCGCACGTGGCGATCGTTACGTCGCGTGAGTCCACTCCCACCGGCAGAATCTTGTAACGCTCGGCGTAGGCATTTGACATCACCTTGGTCACGGCGGCGAAATCGATCTTGAACGGATCGATGTGCAGGTACGGCAGGCCTACTTTTTCCGCGAACCACTCGGCGAGGGCTTCGAGGTGCAGCAGCTTCTTGGGTTGCCGCGGGTCTTTCCACTTCTGGTCGGCAACCACGACCAGGGGATGGACTTCGCTACGGCTGAAGCGGCGGTCGCTGAACAACTTGTCCGCGGCTTCCTTGGGGACCAGTTGGTCGGCAACAAGGTCAGTCAGCAGTTGCTGTAGACCGACCTTGTGGTCAGCCTGCCGGGGAATGGCTTTCGCTTGGGACATGTGGGTATCGTGTGCCGGTGCCCGACTATAACCGTAACCGTTAAATCTTTCAATGGGTTACGCCCAACAGTTCAACATGGTTTAATATCGGCTGCGGCGCATTTCCTCGCATCATGCGTTTGGTATTCTGCCTAAACCAAGGGGGAGCTATGGAAACTCTAAGAATCAGCAGCGACACGACTGGTACGGGAATTCACCGCCATTTTCTTTTCGTGTTGATTTTGTTGCTCGTCTCGTCGCTGTTTTATGCGCCGATCGCCGCCGCGGCCGAGCCGCCGAAACTGGACGCGGCCAACACCGCGTGGATGCTCACCTCATCGGTGCTGGTGCTGTTCATGACGCTCCCCGGGCTGGCGCTGTTCTATGCGGGGCTCGTGGGTTCGAAGAACGTGTTGTCCGTCCTCACGCAGTGCTTCGCGATCACCTGCGTGGTCACGCTCGCGTGGGTGGTGGTCGCCTACAGCATCGCGTTCGGGGACGGCGGCGCGCTCAACCAGTGGTATGGCGGGTTCGCCAAATCCTTCCTGTCCGGCATCGAGGTCAAGACGCTCAAGGGCAGCATCCCCGAGACCGTGTTCGCGATGTTCCAGTTGACGTTCGCCATCATAACGCCGGCGCTCGTGCTCGGCGCCTACGCGGAGCGCGTGAAATTCTCCGGGATGCTGCTGTTCAGCCTGCTCTGGCTGCTGCTCGTGTATTGCCCGGTCGCGCACTGGGTGTGGGGCGACGGCTGGCTGGCGAAGATGGGCATCATGGATTTTGCGGGCGGCACCGTCGTCCACCTCAATGCGGGCATGGCAGCGTTGGTCGCAGCCCTGGTGCTGGGACGGCGCAGGGGCTTTCCTGAATCGACGATGCCGCCGCATAACATGACCATGACGGTGACCGGCGCCTGCATGCTGTGGGTGGGCTGGTTCGGGTTCAATGCGGGCAGCGCGCTCGCGGCCGACGGCTCCGCGGGCATGGCGATGCTGGTGACGCACATCGGCGCGGCCACGGGAGCGGTCGCTTGGATGATCTGCGAGTGGGTGCGCTACGGCAAGCCCTCGGCGCTCGGCATGGTGACGGGCATGGTCGCGGGACTGGGCACGATCACGCCGGCTTCGGGCTTCGTCGGGCCGATGGGCGCGCTCGCAATCGGCGCCGCCGCCGGGGTCGCCTGTTTCTTCGCCACCAACTTCATGAAACGTTCGCTTAAATTGGATGATTCGCTCGACGTGTTTCCGGTGCACGGAGTCGGCGGTGCCCTCGGCACGACGCTCACCGGCGTGTTCGCGGCCGCCGCCTTGGGCGGCGTAGGCTATGCCGACAAGGTGACGATGGCCGACCAGGTGCTGGTGCAGCTCGTCGGCGTGCTGGCGGTAGCGGCATGGTCGGGGGTCGTCACCTTCGTGCTGCTCAAGGTCAGCGGTGCGCTGGTCGGCCTGCGCGTCACGCCGGAAGAGGAATCCGAAGGCCTCGACACCGTGCTGCACAACGAGAAAGGCTACAACCTGTAATACCGGACGCCGCGAGGCGGCGCCGGATTACATTCGCGCGATGGAGCGGACGCAATGCGCCGCTCATCGCGCGTATCGCAGCGGTGGCACGGGTTGGGTTAAATGAATGATTTTCTCCCATCTGCCAGGAGATTGATGATGAATACCATTTGCCGCTACGCCGCACTGGCGCTGTTTGCTATGTTGGTGCCGGCTGCCGGCGCCGCGCCGGGCGAAGTCAGAATTTACGAACCCGGACAACTCACGCGCGACCGCTACGAGATCGTGACGCGTTTGTGGGTCGAATCCTGGCGCAGCGCGGTGCAGATACCGGGCCATGCTGACCAGCCTGCCGCAATTGCAGGTCTCAAATCCGAAGCCGCACGGCTGGGAGCAAATGCGCTGACCAACGTCGCGTGTCTCGTGGACGACGGTGCGCTCTGGGGCCGTGGTCCGCACTTCTGCTACGCGCTGGCGATCAGGCTTAAGAAATAGGGTGCTTCCGACTTTTCCGTGCGTGTCATTCCCGCGCAGGCGGGAATCTATAGGGCGCTCATTGGACGAGCCCATCATAAGAGCGCTGTCGGCGCCAATTCCTCTGACGTTCACCGGGAGGAATGCAAGCGTAGTGGGCGTGGTTCAAACCCCGCATGGATTCCCGTTTGCACGGGAATGACAGCTCCCGCCGAGGTTACTGGTTTGGTGCCGATGGTGAAGTCCAGCAGAGACGACACCCCGCGGATAACCCGGAAGAACCAGAAATAGTGAATGGTGAACAGACACCGCTCACCGTTTCACGTGAAGTAAGCCGTTCCCGCCATTGCGCAGTTGCCGGCGGCGTTTGCAATCCACAACTCCGCTTTGGCGCCGTCAGCGCTCGGCTCCCCGTTGACCGTGAAGCGCTCGGTATGGAAGACCGGGTGCAACGCGCGATAGTCGAGCTTTATCACCGGCCGTGTCTCGTTGCGCCGGCAGAGGTCGAGCAGCAGGACGGTTTGCAGCGGGCCATGCACGATCAGCCCCGGGTAGTGCTCTTCGTGCCGGCAGTAATCGAGGTCGTAGTGAATGCGGTGCGCGTTGAAGATGAGCGCGGAGAAGCGGAAGAGCATCGCCGGGCCGGCGACGAGTTCGCGGCGCCATGCGGCGTGCCGCGGAGCGGGTTTTCCCTGCGGCGTCGCGTCGCGCGGTTCCTGCTCCCCCCTTTTCGAAAGGGGGGGTGGGGGGGATTTAGCCGCCTCGCGATAAACGATGTCGTGCTCTTCCACCACCGCGATCTCACCCGCGGCCGTTACCGTGTGGCGCACCGTGACGAACACGAGGCTGCCGCTCTTGCCGTGCTTGGGTTCGACCGAGAGCACTTCCGAATCGCGGCGTATCGCATCGCCGACGCGCAACGCGCGCCGGAACTCGATGCGGCCGCCGGCCCACATGCGGCGGGGAAGGGTGACCGGCGGCAGGAATACGCCGCGCCTGGGGTGTCCGTCTTCGCCCAGATCCGCGGCGGGCACGGTCTCCAGGAAATACAGCCAGTGCCAGCCCGGCGGCACGGGGTCGCCGTCGCGGGGTTCGGGATCGCGCCGATCGAGGGTCGCGTTCATGGCTGCGAGCGGCCATGCGGTCACGGTGCCGGTCCGGTTTTCCTGCTTCCCCACCCATTGCTTCAGATGATCGAGGTTTTCGTTCATCGGGCCGCGCTCCTTTTCCCGTTGCGCCGTTGCTTCGCGCCGTCGAATTTCTCCACGGTCTCGCGCTCGATGCGGTAGTAGTCCTCAAGCCCGATCAGGTCCTCGACCTGCTTGCGCACGACCACCCATTCCGCGTTCGTCATCCCCGTGTAGTCGCCTGTCTTCCTGATCTCCGCGAGCGCCTTGCGCATGAAATGGCACTGCACGCCGATGGCGAGGATGGCATCGATGCAGCCGGCGTAGCCCATGTCCTCGAGCTGGCGATTGCCGTAGAGCGGCCGGGCATCGCGGGTACCACGGCTTTGCACATAGATCATGGGAATCCTGGCGAGCTTCGGGGTCTTGATGGTCTCTTCATGATTGCGCGGGAAAATGAGCCCCATGTCCGCGCCCTGGTCAGCGGCGAGATTGACGCGCTTGATCGCTTCCTTGAGCCCCTGAATGCGGCAGGCGTCGGAGCGCGCGATGATGACAAAATCGCGGTCGGATTTGTCCCGCTGCTCGCACGCCAGCCTGATCTTGTCCCGGTATTCGCCGAGTGGAATGTTATGAGCGACGTAGGTATGATAGTGCGCGCGCTTCGGGTAGAGCTGGTCCTCGATGTGGATGCCCGCGATGCCGGCGCGGATGCACTCGCGCACCGTCCGCATCGTATGCAGCGGTTCGCCCCAGCCGGCCCCGGCGTCCATCACGACCGGGATGCTTATCGCATTCGCCATGTCGCTCGCGACTCGCAGTTGCTCGCCCATGGTCAAAAGCGGTTCGCTGATGCAGCTTGAGCCGCCCGTGACGAAGCCGCCGTTATAGACGGTCTTGAAACCCAGGCTTTCCGCGAGCCGCGCCGTGATCGGGTCGTAGGCGGAAGGCAGTTCGAGAAAGTCGCCGCGCCTGATCAGCGCGCGAAGCTTGGCGGTTGCACGTTGCATTTGTCTTTCCTGTCAGTCAGTCGGGAAGTGTAAAACGACCGATCCGCCGTGACGGCCGGTCGGAGTTTCAACATCAATGGCATTATTCTGCCCGGATATTGCCGTCGCGGATCACCTGCCGCCTTCTGATTGTATCTTAGCGTCAGGCCGTGTGCAGTTTAGCGTGTGTGAACGCTTCAGCCGGTGGTCAAACGTCCGCTTACACCGACTGCTAGAATGCTTGCCCGGTGTGGCCGTACAGACACCGATCCGCGATCACAACATAACCTTATCGGGAGTTTCTCATGGAATGGCTGCTTGATCCGCAAATCTGGATCGCGCTCGCGACGCTGACTCTGCTCGAGATCGTTCTCGGCGTGGACAACATCATCTTCATCTCGATCCTGGTGGGCCGGTTGCCGGAACACCAGCGGGCCAAGGCGCGCTTCATCGGGCTGTCGCTCGCCATGCTGACGCGCATCGGACTGCTGTTCTCATTGACCTGGATCATGACGCTGACCGAGCCGTTTTTCTCGATTTTAGGAAAGGAAGTTTCCGGGCGCGACCTGATTCTGATTGGGGGTGGACTGTTTTTGCTGTGGAAAAGCGTGCACGAGATTCACAATTCACTGGAAGGCATCGAAGCACCGGGCATGGCGATGGCGGCAGCGAGTTTCGGTGCGGTGATTACCCAGATCGCGATTATCGACATCGTGTTCTCGCTCGATTCGGTGATCACCGCGGTCGGCATGGTGGACGAGATCGGGGTCATGGTGGCCGCGATCGTCATAGCGGTCATGGTCATGATGGTGGCGGCCAAGCCGATCGGCGATTTCGTTGACCGCCACCCGACGATCAAAATACTGGCGCTCTCCTTCCTGATTTTGATTGGCGTGGCGCTGGTCGCGGAGGGCTGGGATTATCACCTGCCCAAGGGCTACATCTACTTCGCGATGGCATTTGCGGTCGGGGTGGAAATGCTCAACCTCAGGCTGCGCGCGCGCACGCGGCCGGAACCGGTGCATCTGCGCAAGCCGCTGAGCGAAGAGGGTGGGCGGGACTGAGGCTATTCGCCGAGCAGCGCGGCGCCGGCCTGGGGGCTTTCATACATGCGCCGCGCGCTGTGACCGACATCGGGCACTTCGACCAGCCGCCAGTCGAATTCCCAGCCTTTTTCCTGCGCCAGCTTTTGCGCCGCGCGAAACACGTTGAGTCCGCGCTGATAGCGGTTCGGCCCCTGCTGCACCGCGCCGTCGCGCACGTTGAGGCTGGGACCGCGATTAACGTCGGCCTGTCCCAGGAAAATCGTCACCGGTTGCGCGAGGTAGCGGCGGATCGCGGCATCGTTTGACAGCGCATCGGGCAGGCCGCCGAAGCCGTACGGAAAGCGCACGTCACGCGTCGGCTGGAGGTAAGTCGAAGGATTGGCCATCACAATTCGCCGCGCCTCATTGGGAATAAATGCGGCGAAGCGGCTCAAGGCCTGCCCGCCGGCGGAATGGCCGCTCAGATAGTAGGGCAGGTCGGTACGTCCTTCGGCTGCGCGGATGAACTCGATGAGCTTCAGCAGCGTGTGCCCGGTCCATCGCGATTCCGGTTCGATGTTCAGCGGCCCGGAGCCGGGTTGAGGCGCAGCGCGAGCGATGGGCGGGGCCGTTCGGGAGCGGCATGCCGTGTGCGAGAAGCGCGTGGCACGCAATGATGACGCAAAAGCCGTGAGGGCGGAAGAGCGTGAGGGCGTGAGATGGAGGAAGCGCTGTCACGATTTCTTCAGCTGCTCTATCGTCCCCATGTGAAACTTGTATTCGCCCAGCTTGCGGTCGCTATAGTAGTGGGTAAGGGTATTGCGCACGGTGGCGAATGCAATCTGGTCCCAGGGGATTTCAGGCTCGGCAAACAGCCGTGCTTCCAGGGTTTCGGCGCCCGCGTGGACGTCGATATCGAGCAGCCGCGCGCGGAACAGGATGTAAACCTGGTTGATGTGCGGGATGTTGTAGAGTGCGTAAAGCGGTCCGATCTCGATCCGCGCGTTGGCTTCTTCGAGGGTTTCCCGCACCGCACCCTGGTAGGTGGTCTCGCCGTTTTCCATGTAGCCGGCCGGGACCGTCCATAAGCCGTAGCGCGGCTCGATCGCGCGCCGGCACAGCAGAATCTTGTCCTCCCACTCGGCGATGCAGCCGACCACCATGCGTGGATTTTGGTAGTGAATGGTGTTGCAGCCGTCGCACATGTAGCGCGGCAAGCTGTCGCCAGGCGGGACCTTCAACGCGACCGGCGCGCCACAGTTGCTGCAGAATTTCATAACGGTTGAGAAGCTATCTCAATAATGGTTCTAACTATACGGTAACATCAGAGCGTTGCACAATGCAGCCGTTCACTATGCATCCGTTACTCGTCGAACTCTCAAGGAAATTCGATCAGCTCCAGACCCGTGAGCCGATACTCGACGCAGTCTCCGATCTCGAAGACGCCTACGACGCATTTTCCGAGATCGAGCAGGATACGGTATCGAAAATCATCGAGGAATTGAACCGGCGGCTCAAGACGGCACCACCCTGAGATGTTTCCGCAGTACTTCAGCCAGAGTCGGCCCGCACCCTATCGCGGCATGCCGCGCGTGGCGGATATCGGTCACGCGCGCGTCTATTGCGTTGCCGCAGCCACTTTCTCCTTCGTCGCCAGGTGCGCCAGAAACGCCTCAACCTCGGGGCCGTTGATCCGCTCCGGGTGCTGCTTGCCGTGGAAGTAGATGGAACGGCGCGCCCAGTGCAGGTACGCGTCCTCCGTGCGCAGGCTGTAGTGCTTCGCCCGCAGGCGCTCGCGGTACTGATCGAGCAATTTCGGCTCGGCCATGCTGCCTCCCATTCGCAGGTGCCTATATTGAATTAACGTACCTGTCGCCACCCCTTTGACCGGCTTGAGGAATGAGGGGGTAAGGAGTAGCCTTCCGTGCTTCAGCCCCGGTTTTGGGGCAAAACAAATGCCCCACTTATGGGGCCGATTTCTCGTTGGGCGTCATGACGCAGTGCACTGAGCCGATACAACCATGAAACGAGAAGTCAGCCGGAAGAAAGTGCTCCCGGCCTTTCGAATAGACGTTGCCGAACTAGGTCTGCTGCGGGAACGGCTGGTCGCACTGTTCAAGGATCCGTCGAGCGTTCACTGCTCACTCACACTGGAACTACCGTCGGAGACCTTGAGATTTGACACCTTCGAAGAACTTAAGAACCATCAAGGTCTTCCATCGACTGTCACGAACTTCTCTCTCTGGCTGATGGAAGGTGGAAGGCACATCACTATTGAAACGGTTGGCATCATCGGCTCTAAGCCACAGGTCCGTGTTGAGGGCGAGTCAGACGCGTGGTGCGCCGGCGCCGTAGAAACCGCGTTTATTTTCTTCACACAGCATAAGGCGCCGTACAACTGGTTCATCGCCGCGCCCATCGGTTGGCTGCTGGTGTTACTCATATTCGGCGCTGGCTTTGCGTCAAGTTTCCTCGCAAAAGATGGCAAGGTTCCATTGCCTGCGTTTGTCGGATGGCTTTCGCTCGTTGTGACATTCACCCTTCTCTATGTGTTGCGAGCCAAGCTTTTCCCAACGACTGTCCTGTCGGTCCGGAACGCCGATGGCTTCTTCCGTCGTCATGTGGCCGAACTTACCCTTCTTGTTGCGGTTCTTTCCCTCGCTCTGACGGTTATTGGGTGGTTTGTCGCGAAGTGACGCCCAACCCTTCCATTGAGCGGACAGCCACCGGCAAGCCGGTGTCTGCCGCTCATGTCAAGCGTGTGTGCCGGGCATGGCACAGAACTATCGGGGTGAAAGTCCCTGAGCCAGGTAAAGGAGGAGCCGAAGGCTAGGAGAAGGGCAAGGGCGTCATCGCGAGGTGGGGTCTGAAGGAAGCCCAATCCAAAAGCGCGGGACGAGGTACACGAACCGAATCTGAGGTGTGGCACGCTCGGGACGAGTTGGCACGTAACAGCGAAGTCCTCCATTCTCCAATAGGGTGTGCTTTATAAATTCGGCGTCTATGCGCGGAACGTTCTGTGTCTTACCCCGGGAGATCTTTCTCGTGCCCTGGGATTCCGCGTGCGGAAGAAATTGGCTGAGGGGGAAGCGATTCCCTCTGACCGCGAGGAAGAAGTCTGCAG
>Ga0156176_1110_pt1 | contig 39521 bp, 35 predicted proteins | sample RifCSPlowO2_12_FD_107829 | JGI IMG/M metagenome (GOLD analysis project Ga0156176, IMG submission 107829) | Betaproteobacteria bacterium RIFCSPLOWO2_12_FULL_62_58
ACGAAGTCGCGGAAGATGTGGCTAGACTTCGCCCGTTCATAGCCCTTGCCGATACGAGTGCCGAGCAGGCGGTAGAGGCTCGAGGCCATGAGGGTGCCCGAGCGCGGCGTCATTGAAGTGAAGCCGGTCGGCACGGACATGAAGAAACTCACCGCCGGCGAGCAGGTGGCGCGCTACTGGGCAAAATACCGCCTCGTCCTCGTGACGGACCTGCGCGAGTTCGTGCTGCTCGGCGAAGATTCGGGGAAAACCATCGTGCGCGAGCGCTATGCTCTTGCTGCAACTCCCAAGGAGTTCTGGGAGCTCGCACAGCACTCGCGCAAGGCGGCGGACGAACAAGGCGAGCGCTTTGTCGAATTCCTGCGGCGCGTGATGCTGCACGCGGCGCCGCTCGTCGATCCGAAGGACGTCGCTTGGTTCCTCGCCTCGTACGCGCGTGATGCGCGCGCACGCACGGAGGCGGGTACGCTGCCCGCGCTTGAGGCGTTACGATCCGCGCTGGAGCAAGCGCTCGGTCTCAAGTTCGAAGGTGAGAAAGGCGAGCACTTTTTCCGCTCGACGCTGGTGCAGACGCTTTTCTACGGCGTGTTTGCGGCATGGGTTCTGTGGCATCGCGCCGGCGGCAAGGGGCGCTTTGAGTGGCACAACGCCGCGTGGTCGCTGCACGTGCCGATGATCCGGGCGCTGTTCGAGCAGCTCGCCGTACCCTCAAAGCTGCGCCCACTTGGGCTGGAAGAGCCGCTCGATCTTGCCGCCGCGACGCTGAACCGCGTCGCCCGCGCCGAATTTTTCAAGCGATTCGAGGACCGGCACGCGGTGCAATATTTCTACGAGCCGTTTCTCGAAGCTTTCGACCCGGACCTGAGAAAGCAGCTCGGCGTCTGGTACACGCCGGAAGAAATCGTGCAGTATATGGTGCGGCGTGTGGATCAGGTTTTGATCTCGGAACTTGGCATCACCGACGGCCTCGCCGATCCGCAGGTTTACGTGCTCGACCCCTGCTGTGGCACCGGTGCCTATCTCGTCGAAACGCTCTCGGTCATCGCCGCGCGGCTCAAAGCGAAAGGCAGCGATGCGCTCGCCGCACAGCGGCTGAAGAAAGCGATGACAGAACGCGTGTTCGGGTTCGAGGTGCTGTCGGCGCCTTTCGTCGTTTCGCACTTGCAGATCGGGCTGCTGCTCGCGGGCTTGGGTGCGCCGCTTCGCGAGGACGAGCGCGCCGGTGTCTATCTTACCAACTCGCTCACCGGCTGGGAGCCGCCGCAAGGCCCGAAGCAGCATCTCATCTACCCCGAGCTGGAAGCCGAGCGCGACGCGGCGGAAGTCGTGAAGCGCGAGAAGCCGATTCTCGTCATCCTCGGGAATCCGCCCTACAACGCCTTCGCTGGCGTAGCGCAGGGAGAAGAACAGGACCTCGTCGAGCCGTATAAGCGTGGGCTCATCAAGGATTGGGGAATCAAGAAATTCAACCTCGACGATCTGTACATCCGGTTCTTCCGCCTCGCGGAGCGGCGCATCGCGGAAAGATCGAAACGTGGAGTGGTTTGCTTTATCTCAAACCACTCATGGATCAGCGAGCCGTCGTTTGTGATGCTCCGCCAGCATTTGCTCGATAGCTTCGATCGGTTCTGGATCGAGAACATGCACGGCAATCGCAAAGCGTCAGAGTACGCACCGGACGGGCGTACGAGTGAGACCGTCTTCGCAGTGCCGGGATTCTCTGTCGGAATTCAGCAAGGTGTTGCGATCTCTCTCTGGGTCAAGAGTGGACACCGACCTGAAAGCGGTCAGATTCTGTACCGCGATGACCTTGATGATGCGCGTGCCGAAGCCCGCCGCGCCACGTTGCTTGCGAGCCTTGATGACCCTGCGTTTGGTTCTCACTATGTCGTGGCCCGACCGTCGAAGGAAAACCGGCTTTCGTTCAGGCCGCAGCACGCATCGCCGGATTACGTGAGCTGGCCGAGGCTGACCGATTTGTGCGGCCATGATCCGATCTATGGCCTAAACGAAAACCGGCACGGCGCGATGATCTCCATTGACCGGGGCGCCTTGTTGGCACGCGTTCAAGCGTATCTCGACCCAGGCATCTCCAACGAGGAAGCAAAGCAGATCGCGCCGGGACTCATGCATGCCGTAACAGCGTTCGATCCATTGAAATGCCGAAAGCTCGCGCTCGCCAATCACCAATTCGCGGAAGCGAATGTGCGGCGTTTCGCGAACTTGCCGTTCGATAATCGCTGGTGTTACTGGTCGCCGGTATCGCTAATGTGGAACCGCCCGCGACCCGAGCTGTTCGCGCAGCACTGGTTGGGCAATAGCTTCCTGCATGTGCGGCGATTCGGTCGCAGGCCCGAGGAGCGAATTCCCGTCTATTTCGGCACGGCGCTGCCCGAGCTGCATTTGATGGACCCGGATGTCATTTCAATTCCTTTGCAGTGGCGCGCCAGCGTCATGGGCGTTGAAACCACAGGCGCGAATCTGTCGCAAGCTGCGCGCGATTACCTGACGAAGCTTGGGCTGTCCGATTTCGACGGGAATCCGGACAACGCACGAGCCGTCTGGCTGCATGCGCTCGCCATTTGCTACAGCGGTGATTGGCTCGCGGAGAATGGCGACGCGATCCGCACAGGATTCCCTCGCGTGCCCCTACCCGCGAAAGGAGATCAATTGCGGAAATCCGCGAGGCTAGGTGTGGAAGTCGCTGCGCTTCTCGACCCCGACGTACCGGTTTCTGGCGTGACGAGCGGCAACACCAGGAATGAATTGCGTAACCTCGCAGTGATCTCCCGCGTCGGAGGCGGAGCAATCGATCCTGCAAAGAATGAACTTGCGTTGACCGCCGGCTGGGGATTTGCGGGCAGGGAGGGTGTCACCATGTCCGGCAAAGGAAGAATCGTCACGCGTGCCGCACCTGATTTGCCGCTGGCACTCGGCACGAAGACGCATGACATCTATCTCAATGACGTTGCCTACTGGGCGAATGTCCCGGAGAAAGTCTGGGATTACACCATCGGCGGCTATCAGGTTATGAAGAAGTGGCTCTCGTACCGGGAGCGCGCGCTGCTCGGACGCGACCTCAGGATCGAGGAGGCCGAGTATTTCATCGAGATGGCACGGCGCATCGCCGCGATCCTTCTGATGGCGCGCGCACTCGATGAAAACTACCGCACGTGCAAGGCAGACACTTGGCCATGGGTAAAGCAGTGAAAGCGTAGGTTACTTGCTCCGGTGAAGTGTTCATGGAGTTCAATGTTTCGCTACTGCGCGCGCGGCACAGCGAACTTCCACGAGTGCCCAGATTTGCCCGAATTGGGGAGCCGCCAAGGGCTCGAAACTGCGATTGGTCAAGTAAAATCATGGCGCCCGGTTCCCGAAATCGTCTGGGCGTACGGCTGCGCGCCGCGGGCTTGACCCGGCGCGCTCGGGAAGATCATGATTCGGTTTCTTATCTTCATGGGGTGAGGTCGACATGCGCAAGTACCTCCACATCAATCTCCAGGATCGCTCGGTCGAGAAAGAGGAATTGCACGGCGAGGCGATCGTTCGCGCCGGCCGGCACTACATCGCCAAGACCTTGCTCAAGCTTGGGGTGGCGACAGTCGACCCGCTGTCCCCGGAAAATCCTCTGATCTTCTCCGCCGGGCCGTTCGCCGGCACGAACTTTTCCAACGCCAACCGGCTGAGCGTCGGTTGCAAGAGCCCGCTGACGGGCGGCATCAAGGAGGCCAATGCGGGCGGCACCTTCGCCTTCGCGCTCGGCCAGCTCGAGACCGCCGGGCTCACCCTTTACGGCGTTTCGGCCGACTGGGTCGTCATCCGCATCACCAAGGAGGGTGTCATCACCTTCGAGAGCGCCGAGCCTTACATGGGCAAGGGCAACTTTGATGCCGCGGCGCTTTTGTTCGAGAGATACGGAAAGAAGGTCAGTTTCGCCCTGTGCGGCCCGGTCGGCGAATATCTCGGCCTGGTGGCGGGCATCGCCTTCGCCGACACCGACGGGCGGCCGTCCCGCCTCGCGGCGCGCGGCGGCGTCGGCGCCGTCATGGGCAGCAAGAAGGTGAAGGCCATCGTCGTCGACATGCACAAGATGCCGACCTTCCATGACCGCAAGAAGCTCATGGGAGCGATACGGGAATACGGCGCGAGGCTCAACAAGGAGCCGGCGATCGACACCTTCAAGCATGTGGGCACGGCGAATATGGCGGACTTCACGAACCAGATCGGCGGGCTCCCGGTCCGCAACTTCAGCGCTGGCCGGCTCGTGGAAGCGTCGCAGGAACCGCTCAAGCTCGGCGGCGCTTATATCCGCGAGCGGAATGTGAGCCGCGGCGGGCAGACCGCGCACGCCTGCATGCCGGGCTGCGTGATCGAATGCAGCAACGTCTACGCCGACGAGAACGGCAAAGAAATCGTTTCGCCGTTGGAATACGAAACGCTTGGCCTGCTGGGGAGCAATTGCAACTTGAAGGACCCGGACGACGTGGCTCGACTGAACGCCGTCGCCAACGATCTCGGCGTCGATACCATCGAGGCCGGCGCCATGTTGGGGGTGTTGATGGAAGCCGGACAAGGCGCGTTCGGCGATGTCGGCTTCATGATGAAGGCCCTCGAGGACATGCGCCGGGGCAACGAGCGCGGCCGCCTCCTGGCCCAAGGGACCGCCCGCGTCGGCGCGCATTACAAGGTTGCTCGGGTTCCCGTCATCAAGAAGCAAGGCATCAGCGCCTACGACCCTCGCGTCATCGAGGTGACCGGCATTTCCATGATGGTCACGGCGCAAGGCGCCGATCACACCGCGGGCAACCTGCCTGCCTTCGACTGCAAGGGGAAGACGACCGAGGAACTGGTCGCGGCCAGCCTGGAGGCGCAAACGGCGGTCGCCGTGGCGGATTCCCTGGGATTATGCATTTTCGGGCGTGCCGTGACCGGCGTCAGCACCGATCTCATCGTTACCGCGCTCAATGACGCGCACGGCACCAACCTCGACGCGTCCTTTCTTCAGACGCTGGGGCGCGAGGCGCTGCGAATGGAGTGGGAGTTCAACAGGGCGGCGGGTTTTACCGAGGACGACGACGAGCTTCCGGAATTCTTCTACACGGAGGCCCTCGCTCCGAGCGGCAAGACCGCGCGCCATCACAGCGCCCAAGTCAATCGGCGCCTGCGCGAGCTGCTCGGCTGACCGCGTGGACGAAAATAACCTGCTGATCAGCGGACTCCTGCTAAAGAAACTGAACGTCGGAACCGAACCCATGACGAATGGAGATTTGAAATGCATGAGATCCGCACAGTGGCGGTCATTGGCGCCGGTACGATGGGCCACTCGTTGGCGCAGGTTTTTGCGCAGCGGGGATATCGCGTCTGGCTGAACGACGTGCGGGAGGAAGCGCTGCCCCGAGCGCAAAGCCGGATTGCCGCCAATCTGGGAACGGAGGTGGAGCTGGGGTTGCTGGAACAGGGCCAGAAGGGCGGTGTGCTCGATCGTATCCGGACGACGACGCGCATCGAGGCAGCCTGCGAGGATGCTGATTTCGTGATCGAGGCGATCGTTGAAAATCAGGCGGCCAAGAAGAAGATGTTCTCGACTCTGGACAATGTGTGCCCGCCGCGGACGATTCTCGCGAGCAACACCTCTTTCATGGACATCTTCAGTTTCGTCGAAACGGGACGGCCGGACAAGGTGCTCATCACCCACTGGTTTGCCCCGCCCCATATCGTGCCGCTGGTGGAAGTCGTGCGTGGACCGCGGACTGCGCAGGACACCGTGGATGGCGTGACGGCGCTGCTGATCGATGTGGGGAAGAAGCCCATTGTCATTTCAAAGTTCCTGCCGGGTTTCGTCGCCAACCGGCTGCAAAGCGCGCTGACCGCCGAGATGTTGTTTTTGTTGGATAACGGCTACGCCACGGCAGAAGATATCGACATGGCGACCAAGGCCAGCTTCGGCATGCGCATGCCGATCCTGGGCGTGGTGAAGAAGGTGGACTTTGCCGGCGTCGATCAGATTCAGCGCAGCTTCGGCAACGGGCTCTACCGATCGCCGCCGCACCGGCAACATTCGGAAACCATGGATCGGCTGGTTTCGCAAGGCAGACTCGGGGTCAAGAGCGGACAAGGTTTTTTCGACTACGGCGGCCGCTCGCCCGAGGAGATCATGCAGGAAACGAATGTGAAATTGATCAGGCTGCGGGAGTTTCTCAAGAAACTGGGCGAGCTGTAGCGGAAATCACTGGGCCGCATCCTGGACGCGGCCGGCCCGCAATCGGGCGAACCTAGTCCACTTTCGCCCCTGAAGCTTTCACTACTGGCGCCCATTTTGTGCTTTGTTCCCGCAGGAAGTCGGCGGTCTCTTTCAGAGTAAGGGCAATGGGTATCACTCCAATCGGAGCCAGTTTGGCAGCGACATCCGGCCGCTTCGCAACGATGCGGGTCGCGTCATTCAATTTTTGCAGGATTGACACCGGAGTATTCGCAGGAGCAACCAGCGCAAAAAAAGGCTCCACCGAAACGCCGGGAAAGCCGAGTTCGGCCATTGATGGAACATCCGGTTCGGTAGGCCAGCGTTTGGTGTAGGCGACGGCAAGTGCCTTCAGCCTTCCCGCATGGACGTACGTCATGGCAGTTGCGTCAAAAATATAGTCGGTTTCGCCGCCTAAAAGACCGAGGCTCGAAAGGGCCGAGCCCTTGTACGGAACATGCACAACCTTGATATTCGCTTGCATCCGGAACAGTTCACCGGCTATGTGATTGGGTGAACCAAATCCCGGAGATCCATAAGTTAATTTTCCCGGGCTCGCCTTCGCCAGGCGAACCAAATCCTTGACCGAGTTCACGGGTACCGAGGGATGCACCACGAGAAACTGGGGCGAAAGGGTCATCATGGCAACAGGCGCAAAGTCTTTGTCGGGATCGTACGATAGTTTTTTGTAAAGCCATTTGTTCACCCCATTGGAAGCGAAATTGGCCACGTACAACGTGTAGCCATCTGGAGCAGAATGAGCCACGAACGCCGCTCCAATGTTGGTGCCTCCCCCCGGTTTGTTGTCGATGATGAATTGCTGCCCGAGCAATTCGCCAAGGCCTTCCCCGAAAACGCGCGCCGCCGAGTCGGTAGCCCCGCCCGGCGCATACGGAACAACAATCCTTACCACCTTGTCCGGATATGCGGTCTGCGATGATGCGATGGGTGCCGCCAGGCAACAGGCGACGAGTGCAACGGATTGAAAAAACGTCGTTCTGAACATGCGTGATCCTCCTTTATTATGCTCATCGACAGCATACCTCGGAAAGATTGGTACGGCCGTATCAGATCGCACCATTTTATCCTGCATTATCGAATCCCATTAGTCAATCGTTATCCCTTGACATCCAATTTGAGCTGCCGCACGATGCACGTCACAGCCCACCGCTGAATATCGGTTCAATTGTTGCACCTGTAACCCGAAACCGTCGATTACATCGCACCGATGACAAGAAGACGCGCATTGCTGGTGCTGGCGCTGGCGCTCGCCGCAGCCTTGCCGGCGGCCCAGGCTCAAACGGGAAAATGGCCCAGCAAACCGGTGCGCGTGATCGTGCCATTTCCGGCCGGCGGCAGCACCGACATCGTGGCGCGCATACTCGCGGCGCGGCTGTCCGAGGAGTTCGGCCAGCAGTTCGTCGTTGACAACCGCGGCGGCGCCGGCGGCACGATCGGCGCGGAGATCGCGGCGCGCGCCGAGCCGGACGGCTACACGGTCATCGTCGTAGCGTCGAGCTACGTCACCGCCGCGGCGCTTTACAAGCTGCCGTACGATCCGGTCAAGGGCATCGCACCGATCAGCATGATCAATACTGGGGCGCTCATGCTTTCCGTGAATGCGTCGATGAAGGTGGCCAACCTGAAGGAGTTCATCGAGCTCGTGCGCGCAAAGCCCGGCGCGCTTAACTTCGGCTCGCCCGGCACCGGCAGCGCGCCGCATCTTGCGGCCGTCCTCTTCCAGCAGATGACCGGGACGAACATGGTCCACGTCCCGTACAAGGGCGATGCTCCCGCGATCGCTGACCTGCTTGCCGGGCAGATCCATGTGATGCTGCTCTCCGGGCCCGCGTTGTTCCCGCAGATCAAGGCAGGCCGGCTGCGCGCGCTCGCTGTCATCACGGAGCAGCGATCGCCGGCGATGCCCGATCTGCCCGCAATCAGCGAACTGGTTCCCGGCTACTCACAAACCGCATGGAACGGCATGTGGGCGCCGGCGGGAACGCCCAGGGAGATCATCTCGCGGCTCAATCAGGCGCTCGGACGCATCCTCAAGCAGCCCGAGGTGCAGGAACGGCTGCGTGCCGTCGGCAGGGAGCCCGCGCACACGACGCCGGAAGAATTCGGGCGCGTGATCGCCCGGGACGTCGCCAAGTGGTCGAAGGTGGTCAAGGCCGGCAACATCAAGGTCGACTGACGCATCAGAGGATCACGTTCAATCGCGGGCAGCTGCATGGCTTGCTCACGGGTAAGATGCTTTGCTCCAGGTTGTGACGCGGTTTCAGCCGCGCCGGGTCGGCGTAGAAACTGTCTCGAAATGTAGCAGCCCCGCGCTTGACCTGCTGCGCCCGGCGACTGCATGATCTGCCGCAATGTCCGTTGCGAAGCATCCCGGCAACGTGGAGCGGACAGTGGAGCACGTGCGGGCAGCCCCGATCGCACGCCATCGGGCGCGCCGGCTCGGCGACTCCGGATGGCGCCGGGATTGGATTTCCTATTGCTTCTTCGCCATCGCCGCGACCAGCGCGCTCAGTGGAATCGCGATCGTGCGCCGATCGAGGTCGAACGTCTCGGTCCCGGGATAAACCACATAGCGGTGGGTTGCACCGACATCGTCGCTCCCGACATTGAATCCCTTCGAGCGCACCGGGGCGAGCGAGCGCTTGATCTCGATCGCAAACACCCGTGTGCCCGGAAGCTGGAGTACCAGATCGATCTCGGCGCCCGCTGAGGTTCGGTAGAACCATGCCTCGGTGCCGCGCGGAGCGGCGGCACACAGGTTTTCGATCGCGTAGCCTTCCCAGCTCGGCCCCGCCACGGGGTGGGCAAGAACGTCGTCGCGCCTGCGCAATCCGAGCAGGGCGTGCGCGATACCGCTGTCGCGGACATATACCTTCGGCGAACGCACCAGGCGCTTGCCGGCGTTGCGCGACCAGGGACGCAGCTGGCGTACGAGCAGCAGATCGGTGAGCAAGTCGAGGTAACGGGTCACCGTCTGGCCGCTCACCGCGAGTCCCGCAGCGATACGCGAATGGTTGATGAGCTGCCCCTGCTCGTGCGCCAGCATGGTCCAGAAGCGGCGCAGCGTCTCGGCCGGAATGCGTGGCCCGAACTGTGGAATGTCGCGCTGCAGATAGGTCCGGACAAAAGCCTGCCGCCACTCGAAACTCGCCGCATCGTTCGCGGCGAGAAAACTGTCGGGAAACCCGCCGCGCACCCACAACGACTCGCCCTTCGCGCGCTGCGGCGGAAGCTCGCGCTCAAGCAACGCAGTGAGCTCCGCGTAGGCGATGCGCCCGGCGAGCGTTTCGGATGACTGCCTGAGCAGATCGATCGAGGCCGACCCGAGCAACAGAAACCGGCCCGCCCGCCGGCCTTTCGCACGGCCCCGGTCGATGAGTCCGCGCAATACCTGGAACAGTCCCGGCAAACGATGGATTTCATCGAGAATCACTAGGGCGCCCTCCTGCGACGCAAGATAATGCTCGGGGTCGGCGAGCCTCGCAAGGTCCGAGGGCATCTCAAGGTCCAGGTAAACCGCAGCCCGTCCGCGCGCTCGCGCCAGTGCCCGGGCGAGCGTGGTCTTGCCGGCCTGGCGCGGACCGAGCAGCGCCACGGCGGGGAACTGCCGCAGCAGCGCCTCGACCTGCGGTTGCGCCGAGCGGGCAATGAGCGGGTTTCTACGGACCATGCAATTCTTCCATGATGTGGAAGATTTGCAATGTTATAACGGGGTGGACACCGGGTGTCAAGGGTCTGCCAACCATGATTCCGCCCAATTCCCCTCGACGCGCGCCCCGACTCGACATGATCACGATGGGGCGCGGCGTCCGACAGCCGTTCGCGCTCACTGCACACACCGTGATTGTGGGCGGGCCTTGGGGTCAGGGCATTACTTTATAGTCCCTCGCCGTTGGTCGAACTAATGGAAGGCTTACTATAAACTAAAGGCCTGACCCTTGATCTCCTTGCCCGCGATCGCTGACCTGCTTGCCGGGCAGATCCATGTAATGCTGCTCTCCGGGCCCGCGTTGTTCCCGCAGATCACCGCGAAAGTCCAGGTGACCTCGCAACGTCTTCACCCCCATCCCACCCTTCCCCCGTCAAGGGGGAAGGAGTTCTTACTCAACCTTGACCTTCGCTTCCCTCACCACTTTGGCCCATTTCGCGACGTCGCGCTTCAGCACGGCCTGAAACACCTCGGGCGGGCTGTCGTCGATATCGAAGCCTTCGGAAATGAGCCTTTCCTTCATGTCCGGCAGTTTGGTAGCTTTGCGGATTTCCGTGTTCCAGCGCGCGACGATATTCTTTGGCAGGCCTTTGGGTCCCAACACGCCGTACCACAACACCACCTCATAGCCCGGTACACCAGCTTCGGCGACGGTTGGAAGGTCGGGTAGCGCGGCCGAGCGCTTGGTGGTAGTGACCGCGATGGCGCGCAGGCGGTTGACGCGCACGAGCGGGATGGTCGACGGCGCGCTGCCGAAAATCAGCTGGATCTGGCCGCCGAGCAGATCGTTCAGCGCCGGGCCGGTGCCTTTGTACGCCACGTGCGTCATTTTGGTCGCTGCCAGCAGGTCGAACAACTCGCCGGAGAGGTGGGCGATGCCGCCAGTGCCCGATGAGCCGTAGTTGAGCGCGCCGGGTTTGGCCTTGGCGTATGCGATCAGTTCAGCGACGCTCTTTATCGGCACCCCTGGATGCAGCGCTACGATGAACGCAGTATCGCCGATGAGGCCCATCGGCAATATGTTGTTCACCGGATCGTAAGGAAGCTTATACACCGCCGCATTCGTAGCGTAACTGCCTGACATAATGATCACCGTGTAGCCGTCGGGCGTGGCGCGCACTGCGGTCTCGGCGCCGATCGTGCCGCCGCCGCCCGCGCGGTTGTCCACGATCACCGTCTGCTTGAACGCTTCGCTCAGCTTCTGCGCCAGCAGGCGCGCGACGATATCAGTGCCGCCGCCGGGCGCGAACGGCACGATCATCCGGATCGGTTTGGTCGGATAGTCCTTTTGTGCCTGCACGCTGGTGCAGGCGAGGCCCGCGACCAGCAGCGCTGCGGCTACGGCGGTCACACGACTGGGTTTGCACATGGCGTTTCTTACCTTTGAGTTGATGAAGCAACCAGGAGTTTGTCGGACTTGGCCCCGACAAACTCCTAATGAAAAACCGGCGCCAGAAAATCGCAGAACAGGATAACAATTATGCAAATTTACCGGTACTTTCCCGCAAATTCGACCGCTTCGAGTGAAGTTTATTATGGATGGTCAGCCGGTTTTGCTTTTAGCAGCCTGTCGGACTGTTAAGTCCGACAGGCTGCTAGTGCGACGAGCTTCTCCACACCGCCGGCATCGAGCGACTCGAGATGCTCGAACAGGCCGATCAGTTCGTCGGTCAGGCCCACCGCCTGCTCTCCTCGGATAGTTCTGTCGCGAGATTTTAGACTTATCCGGTTTTTTTGCACATGAGAAAGAATACCTGGGGTCAGACCCCGTGTTCCCTGTTGATTGTTCGAGCCTGGCCCATTTAATCCTGCTCGGTAAAGGCGAATAACCTGAAGGAGCTCATCGCGCTGGGACGCGGGCGGCCCGGCACGATCAACTTCGGCTCGCCTGGCACCGGCAGCACGCCACACCTTGCGGGCGAACTCTTCCAGCAGATGACCAATACCAAGTGGGTTCACGTCGCGTACAAGGGCGACAGCCCCGCGCTCGTCGACCTGCTCGGCGGGCAGATCCAGACGATGATTGCCACGGCGGTAGTGCTGGGCCCGCATATCACGGCGGGCAAGCTGCGCGCGCTCGCCGTCACCACCAAGGAGCGCTCGGCCGCGATGCCGGATTTACCGGCGATCGGCGAGGTGGTTCCCGGCTACGCGGTCGACGGCTGGGCCGGCATGTGGGCGCCCGCGGGCACGCCCAGGGAGGTCATCTCGCGGCTCAATCAATCGGTCGCGCGCATCCTCAGGCAACCTGATGTGCAGGAGCGGCTGCGCGTCAGTGGCGCGGCGCCCACGCCGTCCACGCCCGAGGCGTTCGCGCAGGTGATCGCTCAAGACATCGCCACGTGGTCGAAGGTGGTGAAGGCCGGCAACATCAGGATCGAGTGACGCGGCTGCCCCGCCGCGCAGCGTGGTACGGTTGGATTTCCTATCCTCCCCCATACCCCAATGGCACTACCTTAAGGCAGATTGAGCGGAATGATGACCCAACACGCGCTGTCATTCCCGAGCAGTCGGGAATCCATTGGGTGCCTATTTGACGAGTCCCTCGCGATGTTCCCAGATCCGTCTGACGATGTCTGAGGTTACACCGACGTAAAGCGTCCCATATCGTTCATTCGCAAGAATGTAAACATAACGGGTTTTGTTCACCGTCATATGGATTCCCGATCCCCGATTAAGGCACTCGAGGACAAGCTTCGCGGGAATGACAGGTACTGGCTAGTTTCTGGCGCGTTGCGCTTCGGAACGAATCCGAGACAATGTCGTGCGGGGTGATATCACTTCCGCGTCGAGTTGCAGCTCGATCAATGCGCCCGCAGCCGCCTGCCAGGCGCGTTCGAATGCAGGCTCGAATTCGGCTGTCGTCCTGACCGCCTCGCTGTGCAGGCCATAAGCCTTCGCCAGCGTGACGAAATCGGGATTGAAAAGTTCGGTGCCGATTACACGGCCAGGATAGAACGTTTCCTGGTTCATTCGAATGGTGCCGTAGATTCCGTTATTGACGACGATAAACAGAACCTTGGCCTTGTGCTGTCTTGCGGTGGCGAGCTCCTGTCCGTTCATGAGGAAGCATCCATCGCCCGAGAAGGACACCACCGGCCGATGAGGATACATGAGTTTGGCGGCGATGGCGGAGGGTACGCCGTAACCCATCGCGCCACTTGTCGGTCCCAGCTGCGTTCGAAAACCCGTGTATTGATAAAAACGATTCACCCATGCGATGTAAGCCCCGGCGCCGCAGGTGACGATGGTTTCAGCCGGCAAACGGCGCCGCAGGAACAATACGATCTCGCTCATGTTCAGTGCGCCGGGTACCTCGACGGGCTCTTGCCACCGCAAGTAGTCTTCGCGGGCAGCTCTGGTGAGCGAAGCCCAGCTGGGCGCAACCGGCGCCAGGTTGCGCGCAGCTGCCGCAAACTCCGACATCCCGGAATTGATCAGCAGGTCGCCTTGATACACGCGCCCCAACTCGTCCGCGCCGGCGTGGACGTGTATGAGCGTCTGCCGGGGTCGAGGTATATCGATGAGGGTGTAATTGCACGTCGTCCACCCGCCCAGGCGCGGGCCGATCGCGAGCAGAAGGTCGGCATCACGAATGCGCTGTTCCAGTGCGGGATTGAGTCCCACGGAAACATCGCCCGCATAGTTGGGATGCCGATTGTCGAAAAGGTCCTGACAGCGATACGTGCAGGCCACCGGTAAAGCGTTCGCCTCGGCAAATGCCTGAATGTCCTGACAAGCCTTCACGCCCCAGCCGCCACCGCCCAGCAACATGAGCGGCCGTTTGGCCTGGGCGAGCATGGAGCGCATTGTGTCGAGATCGGCAGCGCTCGGATGAGCCCTGACGCACCGGTAATGCTGCGTGTCCGCCACAGTCGCGCTGCTGGTGAGCATGTCTTCCGGGAGCGCCAACACCACCGGCCCCGGGCGCCCCGACACGGCGAGGTGGAACGCATGGCTGACCATTTCAGGCACTCGCTCAGGGCGGTCAATTTGCGCGACCCATTTCGCCATCTGGCCGTACATGCGGCGGTAGTCGATTTCCTGAAACGCCTCACGCTCGACTTCGTCGCTGCTGACCTGACCTATGAATAAAATCAGCGGAGTCGAGTCTTGAAAGGCGGTATGAACACCTATGCTCGCATTCGTTGCGCCCGGTCCGCGGGTCACAAAGCAGATGCCGGGCCGGCCTGTCAGTTTGGCGTATGCCTCTGCCATGAAGGCTGCTCCGCCCTCATGCCGGCAGCTCACAAACCTGATCTGATCCCGATGATCGTAGAGCGCGTCAAGCGCGGCGAGAAAGCTTTCCCCGGGCACACCGAACACGGCGTCGACGCCGTGCGTCTTGAGCGCAGCGGCCAACAATTCTCCGCCGGTGCGGGTAGGTGAATTCATTTGCGTTCCCCGGTCGCTGGCCGGACTTGCGCATATCACTGGAACGGCGGCATGGCGCCGTGAGCGGCTTCCCATGCTTCTGTCGTCGTATGCTTCATGATGGGGAAAACGCTTACATCCATGTAAGGGTGCAGCGGCAGCGAAGTCAAAGTGGCATGCAACTCCTCGGGACTGTTGACCTCCCAGATACTGAAGTTCGCGCGCTGACCCACGATCCGGAAAATGCGCTTGAGTTTTCCTTCCTTCACGAATTGCATGCTGCGCGCGGTCTCGCTCTTGTTGATCTGTTCGAGTTTTTCCTTCGGCCAGTCGCCCGGCAGACGCACCACGATCTTCACCATGAACAACATTTCATTCTCCTGTTATTTTGTGGTAGCTTGGACATCCGCAACGCATTTTAGCGCCGCGCCGGCAGCCGTGACAAAGGCTTCGACCAACATGGCGGTCGTTGCCGGGCGGGCGCAGCCCGCGAAACCAACCGGAGGAGACATGACCATCGCCACGCCGCTGCACCGTATTGCCGCGTGCGCGCTTGTCGCCGGGTTCGGCGTCTCATTTCACGCTGCCGCGCAGCCCGCGTCATCCTTCGACAAGGGCTCGGAAGGCGCAGGACAGGCCGCTTCGACAAGCGCGGGACAAGCTTACCCCACCAAGCCGGTGCGCGTGATCGTGCCGTTTGCGCCGGGCGGCGGCACCGATGTCATCGCGCGTATGATCGCGCCGCGGCTGTCCCAAGAGTTCGGCCAGCATTTCGTCGTCGATAACCGCGGCGGCGCCGGCGGCACGCTCGGCACCGATATCGTGGTGCGCGCGGAGCCGGATGGCTACACGGTCGGCCTCGTGGCGTCGAGCTATGCCACCGCCCCGACCTTCTACAGATTGCCGTACGACCCGATCAAGGGCATTGCACCGATCAGCATGACCGATGCGGGGCCGTTCATACTCGCCGTGCACCCGTCGCTCAAGGCGACCAACGTGAAGGAGTTCATTGCGCTTGCGCGGGCGAGACCCGGCACCCTCAACTACGGCTCGTCCGGCACCGGCGGAACGCTGCATCTCGTGGGCGAGCTCTTTGGGCAGATGACGAGGACCGACACGGTGCACATCCCGTACAAGGGCACCGGGCCTGCCGTCGTTGACCTGATCGGCGGGCAGATTCAGTTCATTTTCGCGAATGGGCCATCGGTGTTGCCGCATATCAAGGCCGGAAAGCTGCGCGGAATCGCTGTCACCACCGAGCGGCCCTCGGCGTTGATGCCCGATCTGCCCACGGTCAGCGAGTTGGTTCCCGGCTTCCTGGCAATCACCTGGCACGGTATGTTGGCCCCAGTAGGCACGCCCAAGGCGATCGTCGAGCGTCTTAATCAAACGCTCGCGCGCATCCTCAAGCAGCCCGACCTGCAGGACGTTCTGCACCGCCAGGGACTCGAACCCGTGCACACAACGCCCGGGGAGTTCGCGCGCGTCATCGCCGAGGATATTGCCCGGTGGTCGAAGGTGGTCAAGGTCGGCAATATCAAGCTCAACTGACCTGTGCAGCAGTTCGATGTGATCGTGGTCGGCAAGGGAAACGCAGCGCTGTGCGCGGCGCTTGCCGCCAGAGACAATGGCGCCAGAGTGACGATGCTGGAAGCCGCACCGGAGGAAGAATCCGGTGGCAACAGTCGCTTCGCCGGCGGGATGATGCGGTTCGCATTCAGCACAGTTGAAGACCTGAAACTGCTGACCGATATCTCCGACGACGAAGTGAAAAACACCGATTGGGATAGCAACACGACGGACGAGTTCTACGACGATCTATATCGTATCACGAGCTTTCGCACCGACCCGCGGTTGAGCGAAATCATGATCACGAAAAGCCTTGAGGCCATGGTGTGGCTGCGCCGCCAGGGCGTGCGCTTCGTACCGAACTACCGTGCCGCATCGGCCGTCGTCTATGGCAGGCGGAGATTTTTCGGACGCATGCCGATCGAAGTGGCCGGAGGCGGGCCGGGTCTGGTGCAGTACCTCGACCATGCCGCGGTCAAGAAGGGCATCGAGATCTTCTATGAAACGCGCGCAGTGTCGCTGATCTATGACGGCGAGCAGGTGTTGGGCGTCACAGCAAAAAGCCACGGCAAGCCCGTCGAATTCCGCGCGCCGGCAGTAATACTCGCTTGCGGCGGCTTCGAGGCCAATCCGGAGTGGCGCACGCGTTACCTCGGTCCGGGCTGGGAACTGGCAAAGGTACGCGGGACGCGCTTCAACATGGGCGATGGCTTGAAAATGGCGCTCGACATCGGCGCCTGCCCGTACGGCAACTGGTCCGGCCGCCACGCAACCTCCTGGGAGCGCTACGCGCCGGAGTTCGGCGATCTCGCGTTGGATCATGCCTGCCACCGGCACAGCTATCCGCTGTCCCTCATGATCAACGCCGACGGCAAGCGCTTCGTGGATGAAGGGGCTGATTTTTACGGCTATACGTATGCCAAGTACGGCGAAAAGGTGTTCAAACAGCCCGAGCTCTTCGCATGGCAGGTCTTCGACGCCAAGGTTAGGGACCTGCTGCGACCGGAATACCATGGGAAGACTGCGACCCGCGTTACTGCAACCACGCTGGAAGAGCTCGCAACGAAGCTTGAGGGCGTGAATCCTGAAGGTTTTCTAAAGACGGTGCGCGAGTTCAACGCCGCGGTGCGCCGGGACGTGCCGTTCAACCCTGCGATCAAGGACGGAAAGTGCACGGTGGGTATTGAGCCTCCCAAATCGAACTGGGCCAACCCGCTCGATACGCCGCCATTCGAGGCCTACCACACGACTTGCGGCATCACGTTTACCTTCGGCGGGCTGCGCATTGAACCCGAGACAGCGCAGGTGCTGGACGTAAACATGCACCCGATCCCAGGTCTCTACACCGCGGGCGAAATGGTGGGCGGGCTCTTCTACTTCAACTATCCGCTGGGGTCCGGCCTGGTCGCCGGCACGGTGTTCGGCAGGATCGCCGGTGCCGCGGCGGCCGCTGCCGCGCGGGCGGCATGCGCGCGGCACGCCTGAGGAATTTGCTGTTACTTTGCGTCCTTGGCGGTCAAAGACCCGAATTCGCGTCAGCCCTTCAGCGCAACCCGCACCTGATCGCCTTGCGGCGTGAGCTTGGTGCCGAAGGGGGCGCTGCGTTTCGCAATATCCTCGAGCGTCGCCCGCTCATTTGCCAGCGCACAGGGCACGGTCTCATTGTTTTTGTTGTGGCGCACGAATTGAAACGTGGCGCCTGTGACTGCACTGCCTTCGAACGTGATTCGTGCCAACATTCCTACCCAATCGCCGACCGCCACGCCTCCGTGGTGGCCGGTGTGGAAGGAAAAACTGCCCAGCCCATAAAAGATCGGTTTGCCCTTGTAGACTTCGACCGGCAGCGAATAGTGCGGCCCATGGCCCATTACGACATCCGCGCCGGCATCGATCGCCGCGTGCGCGATGTCGGTCATGTACTGCAGGACGTCCTGCCACAGCCCCCAGTGACAGGAAGCCACGACGATATCGGCCTTGGCGCGCAATGCTGCGATATCGTCTTTGAACCACTGCAGATATTGTGGATCAGCGTAGGTCAAGATAACGGGCGGGATGCCAGGACGGTTGGCCGGCGGGACTTCGACGCGTGTCTTGTGCAGGGGCAATTGATAGGCGGTATGGCCGCGGATTACCGCAACCCCGGCCGCTTTGTCGCCTGCTTCGTGATTGGTGGGCCAGTACACCGACGTCCGTTGCAGAAAACCCACGCGCAGGCCGCCGTGCTCCAATATCACCGGTGCACGCGCCGCATGTCGGTTTGCGCCCGCCCCGGTGTGCGGTATTCCCAGTTCGTCCAGCCGGGCAATCGAGGACCTGATGGCGGCCTCGCCGTAATTGACGTTGTTGGCGATGCCGACCGCCTGTATCCCGCCGAGCGTCAGTGCTTCAGCGCTCGCCGGAGCCGCGAAGAAGCCTTCGTTTTCGACCGCGTGTCCGCCCGGGGGAGCATAGAAGCAGCACTCCAGGTTGCTGAACACGAAATCGGACCGCTTGAAGATGGGCGCGACGAGCCGAAACGGCACATCAGGCGCGGTAACGTTCATCAGGTTTACGTCGCCGGTGAGCATCAACGTGTGCGGCATGCGGTTTTCCTTCCCGTATGAGTCGTCGCGATCGTGAAGCCTCCCGTCGCGTCCTCCGCGGTGTTTTTTCCGATTCTGCGCATGTTCTCGGCATCCCGCAGCATGCCGCGCGCGATCTGCAATATCTCCTCGCCCTGCGGCGTCAGCCGCAGCAGCTTGTTGCGGTTGCGCACGAAGAGCTCGAACCCCAACTCGCTTTCCAGCAACTGGATCTGGCGCGTGACGGTCGATTGGGCGCGGAAGGTGGCCTGCGCCGCATGCGAAATTCGCAAATCGCGATCGACGACTTCACAGAGCGCCGTCAGTTGTCTCAAGTTCATGGACGGCTCTTTACACCATGCGCAAAACGCAATTTGCGACACATAATTTTCATTATGAAGCATACCCCAAAAGTGCTAGGTTCTACCATCGCAGCGCAGGAAACGGGGGAGTCGGGTGGCGGACCAAACGCATCATTACGACGTGCTGATCGTCGGGACTGGAAATGCGGCATGCTCGGCCGCCCTGGCCGCACTGGAAAAGACGTCGCGGGTCGGGATGCTGGAGAAAGCCCCGCAGCGCGGCCGTGGCGGAAACAGCTCGCTGACGGTCGTCATGCGGTTCGTCTTCAACGGTATCGAGGATCTTCGCCCGCTGGTCAGGAACTTCTCCGAGGCCGAGATGCGCCCGCTGCTCGAAAGTCTTCCGCATCGCACCGAAGCCGAGCTCTGGGACGAAATCATGCGCGTTACCAACAACCAGAGCGATCAGGAAATGCTGCAGGTGCATGTCACTGAATCGCTGAAGACGGTGCATTGGCTCACCAGCAAGGGCCACGACTGGTCTCCGGCAACCATCAGGGACGACAATGTCGTGACGATGAACGGCGGCGGCCCCGGTTTGCAGAAACGCAATTTCGCGATTCTGGAGAAGGCCGGGGTGGCCTTTCACTACGAGACGGCGGCGACTGAACTGATCCAGGACGAAAAAGGCCGGGTGACGGGCGTGCGGGCGCTGACGCCGACCGGCTTTGCGAAGTTTTGCAGCAACTCGGTGGTGCTGGCATGCGGCAGTTTTGAATCGAATCCGGAGATGCGCGCGCGTTATCTCGGGCCCGGCTGGGACCTAGTCAGATTGCGCGGCGTGCCGTTCAACACGGGCGACGGCTTGCGGATGGCGATGGACATCGGGGCCATGCCGCATGGTAGCTGGACGACCTGCCATGCTTCTCCGCAGGACATCAACCTGCCGGCGTTTACCGTGCCTTCGGCGCATTCCCTGAGAGACAGTCTGACGCGCTACATGTATCCGTGGGGCATCATGGTCAACACCAACGGCGAGCGATTTGTGGACGAAGCCTGGGATACCCGCGGCAGAACCTATGCCAGCATGGGCCGTGCGATTCTGGCCCAGCCCGGCGGCATTGCTTACCAGATCCTGGATGCCAAGATCCGGAAGATGAATCTTTATACGCCGAACTATCAGAGCGCCACGACCGCCAGGGCGAATACGCTGGAAAAGCTGGCCGAGGAACTCGATCTAAACGTGGCCAGGTTCGTCAAGACGGTGACAGAGTTCAACGCTGCGGTCCAGCCGGGCGCCTACAATCCGGATCGTCACAAACTGGACGGCAAGCGCACCGCGGGCATTACTCCGCCCAAGAGCAACTACGCGCTGGAAATGGACGAGCCGCCGTTTGAAGCCTTTCCGGTGCGCTGCGGGATGACGTTTACCTTTGGTGGTTTGAAGATCGACCCCAAAACCGCTCAGGTGCAGCACGTGGCGGGGCGGCCGATCCCCGGTCTTTATGCGGCGGGGGAGATGGCGGGCGGATTGTGGGTGGGCAACTATGCTTCGGGTTCCGGCATGATGGCCGGGGCGACCTTCGGGCGCATTGCGGGCACGCACGCTGCGATCGCTGCGCTCAACTCGTAATCGAGAGGCGCGTTCGCATGCCGGTGACAGTGCGCGCGCGGTGAGCCGGGTCCTCCTCTTCGCATCACGCGTCTATTATTGAGATAGGTTCTCGACATTGAATATCATCGTCACCATCAAGCAAGTGGTCGATCCCAACATACCGCCGAGTCATATCGAACTCGACCCGGCGGGCAAGCGGGTTGTGCCGCCTTTCGGAATTCCGCCGGTCATCAATGGCTACGATGCGAATGCGCTGGAAGAAGCGCTGCGCTTGCGGGCGAAATACGGCGGCCGGATCACTGCGCTCGGTCTGGGTGAAGATTCGGGCCGGGAATCGCTGAAGCGCGCCATCGCGATGGGGGCCGATTCGGCCATTCTCTTGAGCGATCCGGACTGGATGCACGCGGATAGCGCGGGCGTGGGGCGGCTGCTCGCGGCGGCGATACGCAAGGTCGGCGATGTCGATCTCGTGCTGTGCGGCCGGCAGGCTTCTGACACCGATGGCGGCCAGGTACTCTACTGGATTGCCGAAGCGTTGGATCTGCCCGCAGTGTCGCCTGTTTCCCGGATAGAAGAACTCGATGGGCGCAACGTGACAGTGCATCGGCTCATCGAAGAGGGCTATCAGCGGCTGCGCGTGGAATTGCCGGCGTTGCTCGGCATCTCGAGCGAAACGAATGAGCCGCGTCTTCCCTCGCTTCGCGGCACGATGGCGGCGGGGCGCGCGATGATTCCGGGGTGGAAAGCGCCTGATCTCGGTTTGGAGGCGCCTGCTGCGAAAGTGGAGCTTCGCCAGTTGCGGACTCAGGCCCGGACCTCGAGTGCCGAGCTCATCGCGGGAAATTTGGGAGCGGAGCAAGGTGTCGCGTTGGCGGACAAACTGCATGAATTAGGGCTGATCTGATGGCGGGCGTTCTGGTTTTCGGCGATGTCGCGGGCGGCGAGCCCACGGCGGCTTCCCTGGAGGTGGCGGCCGCCGGTGCGGCGTTGGCAGAGGCGCTTGGGGAACCGCTCTCGGGTGCGCTCGTGGGCGCGGATTTGGCGGAGGCCTCGCAACAGTTCCGGGGCGGTTTCGCGTGTCTATATCTGGTCGAGGGTAGCCATTACCGGCCCTATACTGCGCAGGCCTACCTTACCGCCGCGCAGGCGGTAATCCAAGCTTGCTCCCCCTCGGTGGTGCTGTTCACGCACACGCTCGAAACCCGGGATTGGGTGCCACAACTGGCGGCGCGTCTCAATAGTGGGCTGGTCATGGATTGCACCGCGCTTGCCTCCGAGGGTGGCGCCCTGGTCGTCACGAAGCCCGTCTATGGCGGAGCGGTCCTGGGTGAATTCGTGGTGCGCGGCGCCCCGCGGATGGCAACGCTCAGGACCCGCGCGTTCACGCCCCGACCTGCTGGTTTTTCCCGCGAAGAGGTGACACGCCTCGAGGTGGCCGCTTCCCAGCCGGAGCGCCTCGTGCTGCTGGAAGAAACGGCCGCGGCGGCGGCAGGCACGAGGCTCCAGGATGCCAAGATCATCGTCGCAGGCGGCCGCGGCATCCGCGGACCGGATAACTGGCATTTCATCGAGGAGGCTTCTGCCGCGCTGGGTGCGGCGGTCGGTTGTTCGCGCCCGATGGTCGATGCGGGATGGGTGCCCTCGTCGCATCAGATCGGCCTGAGCGGCACCAGCGTGGCGCCCGACTTATACCTCGCTGTCGGGATCTCGGGCGCGGTCCAGCACCTGGCCGGGATCACGGCGGCGCGCGTCGTGGTGGCGATCAACTCCGATTCCGGCGCGGATATCTTTACCCGCGCGAATTACGGGGTTGTGGGCGATTACCGTGAAGTGCTGCCGGCGTTCATCGCGCGGATCAAGCAGCTGCGGGCTTAGAGTCCAATGGCACTACCTTAAGCAGTGAGCATCGCAGGCTCCCTCCCTTGCGCGTAGCGCAGGGGGAGGGTTGGGGAGGGGGCAGAACCGATCCAGCCCCCATCCCAACGCCCGCACGCGGGGGAAGGAAGCTCAAGGTAGTGCCATTCCAATTATCCCGAGGCAAGCATGAAGGCCGATGCATCATACCTCATCTGCTGCGGCGGAGGGGAGGGCGATGATGAAAGAGCAACGCGGCGCCCGGATCAATCAGCAGCGGGTCCGCGAGGCGCTGAACACCGATGTCGAAGTCGTGGTGGCTGCCCGCACTTTTGAGCACAACTCCAACGCACAGACTTTGATCTGGGTCAAACCATCGTTCGGTCCGAGGAGTACCGTGATTGAGATTGAGAGGAGAGGTATTGCGCGTTGGACCGTGAAGCGCCCAATCCGCCATCCCGCTTCCAACCATGCCCGGGACACTGCCCGCCCCCGGTTTTGAGCGAATTCCGAAGTGCTGCGGAGCTTGGCGTGCCGTTCGCGCATGGGCTTGCGCGACGGCTCGAATGCCCGGCGTTGCTTGTGGATGGAACGAGGAGAGTCTTGAAAGAGAGGAGGACAAGCCATGTGGAACGCACAACGGATCATATTGCGGTTGTTCGTCGGAATCATTGCGTGCGGTAACTTTTCGATTTTTGACTCGATAGCGCAAAGTTATCCCGCCAAGGCAGTTCGCATCCTTGTAGGATACGTCCCGGGCGGCGCGGTCGACTTCACCGCGCGTCTGGTGGGGCAGAAATTGTCTGAAAACCTGGGCCAGCCGGTAGTCGTCGAAAACCGCCCCGGGGCAACTACCGCGATTGCAACCGAGAGGGTTGCCAGGTCGCCCGCAGACGGCTACACACTGTTGCTGATCCCGATTTCCACCGCTATTCAATCGGCGCTGCGCGCCAACCTTCCGTATGACCTGAAGCGTGATCTGGCGCCGGTGTCGTTGGTATCGATCGGGCCCTTTGTGCTCGTGGTACATCCCTCACTGCCGGTTCGAAACGTCAAGGAGCTGATTGCGCTCGCCCGGTCGCAGCCGGGCAAACTTGATGTTGGATCTCCCGGCGTCGGCAGCGCGAATCATCTTGCGGGCGAGCTTTTCAACATGAGGACCAAGATAAAGGTTGTTCACGTGCCGTACAAGGGTTCGGGGGAGGCCGTCATCGCGGCTGCGTCCGGTCTGGTTCCCGTGAGTTTTCCAAGCCTCGCTGGCGCGCTGCCTCTCCTCGGGAGCAGCCGGCTCAGGGCGCTCGCGGTTACCAGCGCGAAGCGCGTGTCGTTGCTGCCGTCGGTACCCACGCTCGACGAGGCGGGTTTGCCCGGCTACGATTATTCGGCCTGGTATGGCGTGAGCGCACCGGCAGGTGTGCCGAAAGACATCATCGCGCGGCTTAACGCGGTGCTCAGCAAGGTGGTGCCCGAGCTGAAGGAATCGCTTAATAAGCATGGTTTCGAGCCGCAGACCAGCGCACCGGAACAGTTTGCGGCGCTTATCCAGCGCGAGATCGAGCGCAGTGCCAAGCTGATTCAGTTGACCGGATTGAAAGCCGAATAACGCGGCCGGGTGGTGTCGGGCTGACGGCGGATGCGCGAAACGAGCCGCGACTTGAAATCGTCCGGATTCCATCCACCACACAACACATTGGAGGAAAAGCCGATTGAATAAAGAAAGAATTGGTTTCATCGGCGTCGGTCTGATGGGGCACGGCATGGCGAAACATCTGCTTTCCGCCGGGTTCTCCGTGACCGTGCATGACATAGACCCGGCCAGGGTAGAGGCGATCGTGAAGGAAGGAGCGAAGAAGACCGGCTCTCCTGACGAAATTGGCCCTCGGGTGGATGTCATCATGCTCTCCTTGCCCAGTTCATCGATAGTGAACGAGGTGGTAAGAGATTCGTTGAGATTGTTCGAGACCGGAAGGAAAGGATTGATTGTCATCGATGCGACGACAGCAGATCCCAAAATGTCGGAAGAGCTGGCCGCGCAGCTCAGGCAAAAGGGAATTGAAATGCTGGATGCCACCGTCAGCGGAACCAGCGAAATGTGCGCCGTGAAAGACGTCATTTTCATGGTGGGCGGCAGGAAAGAGATATTTCACCGGTGCGAACCCATATTCGCCGCGATGGGCAGGGAATCGATTTACATGGGGGACAATGGCACGGGCGCGGTGACCAAACTGGTCGTCAATCTGGTCCTCGGCTTGAATCGCATGGCGCTGGCCGAGGGCCTGACGCTGGCCAAGAAAGCGGGATTGGATCAGCTACAGGCCTTGGAGGTGCTCAAGAAATCTGCGGCCTTTTCCAAGATCATGGATCAGAAGGGTTACAGAATGGTCAATAAGCAATTCTTGCCGGCGGCCGGCAAGCTGGCTTTCTATTACAAAGACGTGAGGCTCATGCTGGCTTTGGGAGCCAGGCTGGATTGTCCTTTGCCTCTGATCAGCCTGCACGCCCAGGCCCTGGCCTCTGAGGTATCGAAAGGCAGGTCGGAGTGGGACAGCGCCGATATCATCTCGTTCTATAATGAGTTGGCGAATCTCAGATAAGCGTCGATCTCTCGATAAAGCAGGATGCCCCGGGAGGTAAATCGCGTCGGGCGCCGCATCGCAGCGACGCTCGGTCAGGGATGGCAGGAGTTCACCGATAATGACCGGTCTCACCGAAACGACGGCCAAGCTCATTTGTGGTTTTGAAGGGACTCCTTCATCTGTCACTCTTCACCGGTCACGCCTCACCACGTCACGCTTCAAAACGTGCGCGTTCACGCCGCGCGCGCGGCAGCGCCTGCCCCGGTCCCGGCGATCGTGCCGAACACCGCGCCGGAGACCAGCCCGGCGCCGGCCGGGCAGTTGAAGTAGAATTGCACCAGGCCCGGTGCCGCCGCCCGACGCCAACAGCGGTATGCGGCCGAAGAATTTGCGTGTGCCGGCGACGATCGCCGACTGGTGGCGATAGTTCGGCACGAAGCGCGCGCCCTGGCTGCGCAGCCACACCATGGCTTCCAGGCTTTTCGTGATCAGCGCTTCGCTGAGATCGGGGTCGGTGCGGTAGCTCGTGACGTGATACAGATCATCGTAGAACTGATCCTTTGTGTTGCTTTCCCAATCGGTGCTCTTTGCCTCTTCGTCGGTGATCTCGGTGAGCAGCCTGAGATCCGCAACGGAGTCGTACGCGAACCGCATGACGCCGCCGGCGAAGCGGCTGTTGCCGCCGGATTCGTCCATCGACGCCGCTTCCAGCATCGCCACGCGGGCGCCCCGCTCTCCGGCCGAGAGCGCCGCGCACAGCGCCGCATTGCCCTTGCCAACGACGATCACATCGAACTGCCGCACGGGAATTGTCCTTGCTTCTTTGTCCTTGCTTCGTGGAAAGCTTGGAGTCTAGGTTGGCGGGTTCCACGGTGCCAAGATCGTCACTTCGCATACGTCTCGACGCGCGTCGGCGGATTGCCGATCTCCGCCAAGCGGCCGTCCTCGGCCATGATCTGCACGAACATCTCCAGCGCGTGCAGCATGGGAGGCATGCCGAAGTTGACGCACGTCTGGAAAATGACCTCCATCACCTCCCGCGGTGAGGCCCCGTTCCGCAGCGCGCCGCGCATGTGCCCGCGCGCTTGCGTGCCTTCGCCCACCGCCAGGCAGTCGCCAACCATGCACAGCAGGCGCGTCTTGTCGTCCACGATGCCCCGCGAGTACATGCCCTGGTAGCAGAATTTTGCCCAGAGGTTCGCGAACTCGGGATCCATCGCGTCCAGCCATGCCAGCACGTTCAGGTGGTGCCGCGGCCGCAGGGTGAGTCCGCGCCCGACCGCCAGCCAGCCGTGACGCTCGATGAGGCCGGCGCAGCGGGGATCAGCAACGTCCTCGGGGTGCCAGGTCTTGCGCTCTTCGTCATAGGAACGCGTGCGATCGTTTCCGTCCGGTGGAAGTTGCGAGGCCCGCAACTCGTCGAGCAGCCCCCGCTCTTCCGCGATCCGGTGAAACACTTCGATCGCCGGCTCGACCGTCGTGTGTCCGCCGTAGACCACGCACTGGAGGATGATCTCCAGAATCTCGCGAGGCGCGACGCCGGCCGCCACGGCGGCCCGCACCGTGTCATCGAGCGCGGCGTGGCTCTTCGCCATCGTGTACTGGCCGGCCAGCACGAGGAACCGGGTGCGAGTGTCGAGCGCCGGCCTCCGGCTCAGTCCGGTGATGGCGAAGTCGAGCCAGAGCTTCGTGAAGTTCTGGTCGAGGTCGTCACGCTGAGCCACGCGCCGCTCGAAGGTCCGCGGCTGAATCTGGAGACCCGCGTCGAAGGCGCTGGCGCCGTACTTTGCACGGAGATCGGAATCGGGCATGTCGATAATCCTCTTTGATCGAGAATGAGCGTTGGCCGGGAGTGTCTTGTCCCCGGTCCGCCGTGTCAAGCATCGCGAGCGATGTCGCGTGAATTTTGGACAACTCGCCCTGATGTCGTAATATCCCGATCAACCTAGGAGTTTGTCGGACTTGGCCCCGACAAACTCCTAATAATATCGGCGTGTAATGAGGAGAAGATATGGGATTCGAGCGCATTGCACGCAGGTCGCTTCCGGTCGCGGTGTGGTTGGTTGGAGCGCTGGCCGCGCAGATAGCGACCGAGGCGCGGAGCCAGCCCGCTTGGCGTCCGGAGAAAGCGGTTGAAATCATCCTGCCTACGGCCGCCGGCGGCACCAACGACCAGATGGCGCGCCTCATACAGAAAATCCTGCAGGATCAGAAGCTGGTGACAAGTCCGATTGTGGTCATGAACAAGGCGGGCGGCAATCAGACGCTGGCTGTTGTTTACCTCGACCAGCATGCCGCGGATCCGCATTACCTGTTGTACGCGACGGCAACTATTTTCACGAATCAACTCGCCGGTCTCACGAAGCTGCATTACGCCGATCTCACCCCGCTTGCATTGTTTCTCGTGGACCACAGCGTGATCACGGTGAAAGCTGACTCGCCGATAAAAAACATGCGCGACCTCGTCGATCGTCTCAAGGCGGACCCGGAATCCATCGTTTTCGGCATGGCCGCGCGCGGCGGGCCCAACCATTTGGCTCTTTCGCAGGCCATGCGGTCCGCTGGAGTGGACCCCAAGAAGCTGAAGACGGTCGTGTTCAAGACCAACGCCGAATCCATGATGGCGGCGGTGGGCGGGCACATCCACGCGGTGGTGTCCTCGGTGAGCGCCGCGTTGCCCCAGGTGCAGGCGGGAAATACGCGCATGCTCGCCATCGCGGCGCCGCAGCGCGCGGCGGGTGCGCTTGCGAACGTGCCGACGCTGCGTGAGCAGGGCATAGCCGCGAACGGAATAGCCAACTGGCGCGTCGCCTTCGGCGCGAAGGGGCTGAGTCCGGCGCACATCGCGTTTTGGGACGATGCGCTGACACGAATGGCCGCGGCGGACGAATGGAGGAACCAGCTCGCGGCGAACAACGTGGGCGTGAATTTTCTGCGCGGCAAGGCGCTCGCGAAGTACCTGGAGGCCGAGTACAACGACACCAAGACCACGATGGCCGATCTCGGGCTTGTTAAGTAGGTGATGGGTGGCGGGAGGGCGGGAGGGCGGGAGATCGGAAGGTCGGAAGGTCGGGAGATCGGGAGGTCGGGAGATCGGGAGATAGTTAGATTCAACTTCGCTCTCCCGTTCTCACGCGCTTACGCTCTTCCGCTCTGACGCCCTTACGCTCTCACGCTCTCACGCTTTTGAGATGGAGACCTGAATGGCGGTAATGCTCGGCATCGAATCGCTCAAGGGCGTGCTTGGAATGCGCGATGCCATCGATCTGCTGGAGGTAGCGCTGTCTCACGAGGGCGCGGGAAAAACGTTCGTCTCGCCGAAGAACGTCACGGATTTCGAAGGCGGGTCGATGCGCATCTTGTTCGCGGCCGATTATCAAGCCGGGTACTTTGCGACCAAGGCGTACCACAGCATCCAGGGCGTAGGCACGCGCTACGTCGTTTCGCTCTACCGCCTGAAGGACGGGGAACTGCTTGCCCAACTCGACGGGCAACTCATCACCGATCTGCGCACCGGCGCGGCGAGCGGCGTGATCGCGCGGAAAGTGCCGGTGACCGGGCCGGTTTCGGTTGGCATCATAGGCTCCGGCCACCAGGCGCGCGCACAGCTCGAGAGCCTGGCTGCGGTGTACCGGGTGGAGGCGGCCGCCGTCTTCAGCCCGACCGCCGCCAATCGCCAAGCTTTTGCGCGCGAGATGTCGGCACAACTCGGTATCGCGGTGACTTCGGTCGATTCGGTGGAAGCCGCGGTGCGCGGTCGCGCCGTGGTGGCCACGGCGAGCAGTTCCAGGAGCAGCGAGCCCATATTGCGAGGTGAATGGCTCGATCGCTGCCGGTTGTTGTGCGCCGTGGGCAACACGCGGCGGCAGTTTGCGGAGGTCGATGTGCGGTGCTTTCGCGACGCGGCCCTGGTCGTGGTGGATTCGTTGCATGCGATCGAGGAAGCAGGTGATCTGCGCCGCGCGGTCGAGGATGGCGCCATGCCAGAGACCAAGCGGGCCACGCTCGCGCAGATCGTTACCGGCGCCGTCGCCGTGCCGCGGGAGGGGCTGGTCGCCTTCAAGTCGGTCGGCACGGCGCTGCAGGACCTGGCGCTCGCCGCGCGCTACTACGAACTGCTGGGGACGAGGGCGGGGCTCCCGTCCGCATCGGACCTGGCAAGCCTGAGGAAGCCGGCGAGGGCGAGCGGTCAGGCGCGGCGCTGAGCGGAAAGCTCGATGGATGTTTCCCAATTCAGGGGGATGGCTATACAATTTGCAGAGTGGCTTACTAAAGGAACGGGAAATGTCGAGCATTCTCAAAGACGCAGTTGAAGCGCCCGCAACACCGGCGAAGCGAAGGAAGATCACGCTCAAAGGCGTCATGCAGGCCCCGGTCACGCCGCTCAAGGATGACTTCAGCTTTGACGGCGACGGCTTCGCCAAGATGGTGGAGTTCCACGTCCGTCACGGCGCGCCCGCCATCGCCTGGCCGCACCACAAGGCGGAGTCGCTCAATCTCACGATCGCCGAGCGCAAGCTGGGGGCCGAGATCGCGGTGAAGACCGTGGCGAAGCGGGTGCCCGTTTCGATCTTCGTGGGCACGTTGTGCGAAGAGGATTCGCTGGATCTGGCGCGGCATGCGCAGAAGATCGGCGCCGACATGATTCTCACGATCTCGCCGTACTGCCGCAGGCCGTCGCAGGAGGAAATCTACGACTCGATCGTGCGCATCGGCACGCACACCGAGCTGCCCGTCCTCACCTACAACTCACCCTGGCGCAACGGCGAGGGCGTGGAATTCACCAGCGAGCTCGTCCGGCGCCTCATCGAGCGGCTGCCCAACTACATAGGGATGAAGGACGCGAGCTTCCACAGCGAGAAGTTCCTCGAGATTTCGCGCGTTGCGCTGAAGATGCGCCCCGGCTTTGCGATCATCATGGGCGTGGAGCATCTGCTCGCGGCCTATCCGCTCGGCGCCTGCGGGTCGTTTTCCTCGTCGGGCGCGATTGCGCCCAACCTCTGCAACAAGTTCTTTGCATCGCTGGAAGCGCATGACTGGCAGACGGCGCGCGAGTGCCAGTTCAAGATCTCGCGGCTGTGGCGCCTGTTCAAGGAGCAGTATCCTTCGTCGCTCAAGGGCGCCATGATCATGATGGGCCGCCCGGTCGGGCCCACGCGCTCGCCGCTGCCCACCGCCACCAAGGAACGCGTAGAGTTCCTGCGCGCGCAGCTCGAGGAGTTCGACGTTCTGCAGACCGAGCCCCACGGGTGGTAACGGAAAACCCGGGAGTGGTGAGATCGGGAGGTCGGGAGGGCGAGAAGCCGGGAGATCGGGAGGTCGGGAGATCGGGAGGTCGGGAGATCGGGAGGTCGGGAGATCGTGAGATGGGAAAATCGTTAGATGCTTCTTCGTTCTCCACCTCCCGCCCTCCCGCCCTAACGCCCTCGCGGAATTTCTCGCTCTCCCGCTCTGACCCCAATGGCACTACCTTAAGCGGAAATGTGCGCACGATCACGGCTCAGAAGGTGTGTCGTTCCCGTGAAGACGGGAACCCATTCGGCGGCTCCACATGTTCATATCGTAAATTGGATTCCCGTTTTCACGAGAATGACAACCTAAGCGACTTCTCAGGAATGACAGCGCGTGCTGGGTCATCATTCCGCTCAATCTGCTTAAGGTAGTGCCTTTGCGCTCTGACGCCCTGACGCTCTCACGTCGATCATTCCCCGCCCTCAATCTTTGATTCTTGAGACAGGCTATACGAACATGACCCATTTTCAACCAGGCCTGGTGCATACGCCGGTCACGCCCTTCAAGCGCGATCAAAGCATCGATTTCGACACCTACGCCAGGATCATTGAATTTCACCTGCGCAACGGCGCGGACTCGCTCGCGCTGCCGATGCCGGAAGGCGAGGATCTCAGCCTGACCGGCGAGGAGCAGCGCAAGCTCCTGGAATTTGCGATCGGACAGGTCAAGGGGCGCGTGCCGGTGATCGCCCACGTGAGCGACGCGGGCACCAGCATCGCCGTGGCGCGCGCGGTTCACGCGGAGCAGGCGGGCGCAGCGGCCATCGTGTCGCACCCGCCGTACTTCTGGCATCCGCGGCCGGCAATGGTCGTCGAGCATCTGGTTCAGATCGGCTCCGCGGTGCGCCTGCCGTTCTTCATCGTCAATCCGCCGATCGAGTCGGCCGGCACCACGTTGCCGGCCGAGTTGGTACTGCAACTGATCGAACGCCTGCCCAACCTCGCGGGCGTCGTCGATGCAAGCCTCGACTTCGTTTTCATGGAAGAGGTCATTCCCAACGGACGGCGGCTGCGTCCCGGTTTCCAGCTGCTTGCAGGCGGGGACTTTCCCGTTTCGTCGGGCGCCCTCGGCGGCTCGGGCGTGTTCTCCCCGCTGTCCGGCGTCGCGCCGAAGCTTGTGCGCCAGCTCTACGATTTGTGCAGCAAGGAGAAGTATGTCGAGGCGCGCAAGATACAAGAGGACATCGGCGCATTGCACCACGCCATCAAGTCGGCTGGTGAATCCGGCCTGCGAGACGGTCTTGCGGGCCTTAAGGCGGTCCTGCGCACGATGGGTCGCGACTGCGGCCAGCCGCGTCCCCCGGTCCGACGTCTGGACGAAGTCCGATACGGGCAGCTTGCGGAAGCGATTGCCGCCATGCCTTTTCTTCGCGCGGAGCCTCGCGGCTGGTAGGGTCTGAGAACGATGAACGATGAACGATGAACGATGAGCGGTGAGCGGTGAGCGGTGAACAGTAAGCAAGAAACTTCAAGAGCAAAGCATATCTATTGAGCTTTACGCAACTTGGTGACAAAAGTATGTCGTCCCCGTGAAAACGGGGATCCATAGAGCACCCGTTGTCGCACAAACCGCTTCATGGATTCCTGCTTGCGCGGGAATGACAAAGCGTTGGCAATTGATGTCACACCCTTATGTAATACTCGGTAATTTCGCTTACCGCTTACCTTCACCAGTCACGCACTTGAAAGAAACCGATGCCGGAGCAGAAATCCACGGGGCGGCGAGCGGCGTTCGTGACCGGCGCGTCATACGGCATCGGCGAAGCGACCGCGCTGGCGCTCGCCCGCGATGGCTTCGACGTGGCGGTTTCGGCGACGCGCCTCGAAAATCTTTCGACCGTCGTCACAAAGCTCGAAGCCATCGGTACGCGCGTGGCGCCGGTGGCGCTCGATCTGCGTGCTCAATCCAGCATCGAACAGGCAACGGCTCAGGTCATCAGCGCTCTCGGCCGTGTCGACGTGCTGGTGAATAACGCCGGCGTCACGCTGCGCAGGCTGGCGCTGGAAATCACCGCGGCGGAATGGGATGCGGTGATCCAGACCAACCTGACGGGAACATTCTTCATGACCCAGCAGGTGGCCCGGCATCTTGTCGAGAGCGGGCGGCCGGGTTGCGTCATCAACATCGCTTCCACCCATGGTTTGGTTGGGCTCGCAACGCGATCGGCGTACGGCATATCCAAGGCGGCGATCATCCACATGACGCGAATGCTGGCGATCGAGTGGGCGGACCACGGCATACGCGTCAATGCAATCGCTCCGGGCAGGGTAGAGACTGGGTCCCCGGCGCGTGCGGCATCGCTTGCCGATCCCAAGTATCGCGAAGCGATGCTGAACCGGGTCCCGCTGCACCGGTTTTGCACTTCCGAGGAAGTGGCCGGCGCGGCCTGCTACCTGGCGAGCCCACTGGCGGCGACCATCACGGGGCAGACGCTGATCCTGGACGGCGGGCTTACCTCGTACTGACGAACGCAGCAAGAGCCCGTTAATGCGTGAATGAGTGAACGAGTGAACAAGTGAACGGGTAAAAACTCCTTCTTTCCCGTCGCCGGGTAGAGGCAAGGGCGCTTACCTGTTCACTCGTTCACGCCGGTCCTGGGTTTGTAATGGGAGGGGGCGTCGTGGATTTGATGACGTTGCACGTGGTCGTTTCGGGAGTGCAGCGGGAAACCGCACGCATCCTGGGGATAGTCTCTCTGTGTGTCGTGATTCCCGGCGCGCTTGCGGCCGGCTATCCGGATCGTCCCGTGCGGCTGATCGTGCCATCGCCGCCGGGCGGGGGCACCGACACTGCGACGCGCATGATCGCGCCGAAGCTGAGCGAGTACCTGGGCCAGCAGATCGTCATCGACAACCGCGGCGGGGCGAGCGGCAACATCGGCGCGGAGTTGGCGGCGCGCGCGGCGCCCGACGGTTACACCCTGGTGGCCGCCATCGCCTCGCTTACCAGCAACCCGGCCCTGATGAAGAAAGTCCCGTACGACCTGGAGCGCGACTTTGCGCCGATCTCCATGCTGAAAATGATCCACGTCCCATACAAGGGCGCAGGTCCCATGCTTATCGACGTCGTGGCGGGTCATGTGCCGGTGACAGCCGCGAACATCCTGAGCACCTTGCCGCTGGTCAAGAGCGGGAGAGTGCGCGCGTACGGGGTGACGAGCGCGAAGCGGGCGAGCGGCGCGCCCGACATTCCGACCATAGCCGAGGCGGGCGTGCCGGGTTATGAGGCAGTCACCTGGTTCGGCCTGCTCGCACCGGCCGGCACGCCACGCGAGATCGTCAGCAGGCTGCACGCGGACGTGGTGCGAGCATTGCAGGATCCGGCCGTCAAAAAGCGTTTCATCGACGACGGCGCGGAGCCGACGCCGAGCGGTTCCCCGGAAGAATTCGCGGCGCTCATACGCGCCGAGATCGCGAAATGGGCCAGGGTTATCCGGGACGCCGGCATCAAGCCGGAGTGACTGAAAACGATGAACGCGGAATGCTGAACGATGAACGGAAGGGCTGGCGCGCCCCGGTGCTTACGCCATGCCGCACCCGTCACGTCACACCTCGCGCGCGGCCCATCCGGGGAGCGCCTTGCAGCGCGCGAGCCATGCGACGACCCCAGGGTACGGGTCGAGCGGGACCTGCGCTTCGGGCGCGGTTTCGACGTACGGAAAGCAGGCGATGTCCGCGATGGTGGGGCGCCCCAGCGCGAGCCACTCGTTGTTTTTCAGGCGGCCCTCGAGCGCGGCGAGGGCAACGCGGCTCATCGCCTGCCCCTGTTCCAGAGTGCCCGCCGTCCAGCGTCCTTGCAGCACGCCGCGGCGCGCGTACTGGAGGCCGAACTGGATTTCATTGCCGGCCAGCGCGACCCACTGCATAACCTGGGCCATATCGGCCGGCACGGCCGGCAGCCATTGTTCGCCGCCGTGCTTGCGGGCCACGTAAACGAGACACGCGGCGGAATCCCACACGACGCTACCATCGTCCTCCAGCACCGGCACCTCGCCGCGCGGGTTGAGCTTCAGAAACGCAGGCTGCTTGTGCTCCTTCCTCGCGTTGTCAATCGCTATTTTTTCGTAGGGCACTTTCAACAGCGACAGCAGAATCCGGACCTTGTAGGCGTTTCCCGAGATCGGTATGTAGTACAGCTTCATTCATTCCTCCAGGCCGTCAACGTGACTGCCGGTGCCGGCGATACCTATCCTTAAGCGCTGCTCCTTATTCAGCAAGTCTCAGCGATCGCTGAGACTTGCCACCGTATTGATCGTCGTCCGCGCGAAGAACCTGCCCGTGCCGTGATCCGGTGCGCAAAATCTGTCGTTCCCGCGGAGGCGGGAACCCAATTTCGGCGCCGCCTAGATTAGATGCCCGCCTCCGCGGGCATGACATCTGGGTTGCGACCGGATTCCTGCCGGAGCCTGCCCTTGACTGCATTAATCGGGGGCGCGAATGACACCGTGTTCGCGCGTCTACTGCGGCGTGACGTTGGCAATGCGCAACTGTTCTTCGGTGTCCTTGAAGTAGCTTTGCAGGAACCGCCTGAACTCCGTCGGCGTGCTCGCGACCCCGACATGCCCGCCGGCTTCCAGGTACTCGCGCATCCTGGGCGTGTGGACCGCCTGGGCGACCTCGGTGTGTATCCGCGAAATAATCGCGCGGGGCGTGGCTGCCGGCGCAAACATGCCGTGCCACGACGCCTCGTACACGAGGCCCGGAATGCCGGACTCCGCGACCGTCGGCAGTTCGGGCATTCGGGACCAGCGCTGCGCCCCGGTGTAGGCGAGCGCCCGCAGCCTCCCGGCCTTGATGTGGGACACCACGGTGGTGGGCGCCCCGAACGCAACCTGGATTTCATTACCCATCAACGCGTTCATGATCAGCGCAAACCCCTTGTACGGCACGTGCGCGAGCTTGGCGCCGGCGCGCGCATTGATGAGTTCACCCAGCAAATGCTGGCTGTTGCCGACGCCGCTCGATCCGAAATGCACGGGGGTGCGCGAGGTCCTGCTCAACTCGACCAGTTCCCTGATCGATTGCGCCGGGACCCTGGGGTTAACGAGGACCAGGTAGCCCGGCAGACTGGTCACCATCGTAACGGGTGCGAAATCCCGCATCACGTCGAACGGAAGCTTCTTGTGGACGAGCTGGTTGTTGGCGAGCGAGGCGGACGTGTAGAGAAGGGTATAGCCGTCCGGCGCCGCCTTCGCCAGCGTCTCCCCGGCGATGATGCCGTTGGCCCCGCTGCGGTTGTCGATGACGATGTTCTGCCCGAGACCGCGCACGATATATTCGGACACCGCGCGCGCGATCGTATCCATGGTGCCTCCGGGCGGCTGCGGGATCATCATGCGGATGGGGCGGGTGGGATAGGCCTGGCCCCATGACGGGCTCGCCAGGACGCTCGCGAGTGCGGCCAGGAATGCGATCGACCAACGCAGCATGGTGTCTCCTACCAGCCGCGCGGCTCTCCGCGAAGAACGGCCAGCGCGCCGAGTTCCGCCGCGAGCTTCTCGTAGCCGCCAGCACCTAATGCGTCCAGTGGCGGACGCGGCTCGCCGCAATCGCGCCCCATCGCACGCATGGCGCCCTTCAAGCCCGCGAACCCGGGCCGCTTCACGATCTGCCGCAGCGCCGCGGCCTCTTCCTGCAGCTTGCGGGCTTCGAAGTAGCGCTCTTTGCGGCAGATTTCGTAGAGTTGGCGCACCAGCCCGGGCGCGACGCCCGCGAGGGAAGAAAACATACCCGTGGCGCCGACTGCTCCGGCCGATACCATGTACTCGGTTCCCGCAAGCAACTGGAAGTCCGGACGCACGCGCCACGCATTGGACACGATGTTGATCATGAACTGCCAGTCGAGACTCGCGTCAGCCACGCCCGCGAAGTTGGGGAGGCGGTCGATCAGCTTGAGCACGACTTCGGTGCTCAGTTTCGTGCCGCCCATTTCGTCGGGGGTGTAGAACACGTAGAACGGGATGTTTACGGCTGAGCCGATCTGCGCGAAGTGCTCCAGCAGCATCGCCGGCGGCGGCGTCCAGTAGTAAGGCGTGGTCGCGATGACGGCGGCGGCGCCCGCCTTCTCCGCATAACGCGCGCGGTCCGCGGAGATGGCGGTGCCGGAATCGCTGACATGGGCGATGACGGGCACGCGGGCCTTGACCTGCCTGATCGTGAACTCGAGCAGGTTGCGCTGTTCGGCGTCGGAAAGACTCACTGATTCGCCTGCGTGCATTTGAACCGCCAGCGCTTGCGCGCCATTGCGGAGATGGAACTCGATCAACTTCCCGTACGAGTCGAAGTCGATGCGGTATTCGCGCGTGAACGGCGTGACCGGGGTGTGCACCAAGCCTGGCTGAAAGATAGGCATATGTGTAAATTGTCAGAAAACAAAAACATTAACCGCCGATGAACGCGGGGAAGAACAAGGTAATGGGTGATGGGTAATGGGAGCAATAGCACTACCTTAAGCGGAAATGTGCGCACGATCACGGCTCAGAAGGTGTGTCGTTCCCGTGAAAACGGGAATCCATACGGCGCGTCATCTCGCGTGAACCATCCTATGGATTCCCGATCCCCGATTAAAGCATTCGAGGACAAGCTTCTCGGGAATGACAGCGCGTGCTGGGTCATCATTCCACTCAATTTGCTTAAGGTAGTGCCATTGGGTAATGGGAGGTAAACACCTTCCTCATCGTTCATCACCCATCACCCATTACCCATCACCCATAACGCATCACCGATTTCCACTCACTATTCACCATTCACTTGCTTCACCAGCCATGAGGTTCGGTCTGCAGGATGCCGAGTTCCTCGAGCTGAGTGGCGATGTAGGCCTGGCGCTCCTTGGTCGCGGTCGGCAGCGGCGGCCGGGTTGGCCCGACCGGGCGTCCCATGACGACCATCCCGCCCTTGAGCGACGAGGGGTACTGGTCGCGGAACAAGTCCCACAGCCGCGCGAGCTTGAACTGGAGTTCGCGCGCGCGGACGCTCTCTCCGGCGACGCATGCATCGTAGAGTTGCGTGCACAGGTTCGGACAGATGGCGCCGGCGGACGAATACGACCCCACGCAGCCCAGCGGCACGGAAGGCGCAAGGAATTCCACTCCCGCGACAATCGAGAAGTCCGGACGCAACTGCAGCGCCACGCGGGAAATCTCCATGAATTTTTCGCTGTTGAAGCTGGCCTCTTTCATCGCTATCAGGTTGGGCAGCCGCGTCAGGAGGCGGGCGATGAGTTCGCCGGTGAATTCGATGCCTGACAGATAGCTGGGGGAGTTGTAGGCAATGAGCGGCAGATCGACCGAAGCGCCGAGCCTGACGAAGTAATCGTAAATGCCGTCGGCAGAGGGGCTCCAGAAATACGGGGTGATCGCGATGATGGCGTCCGCGCCGATGCGCTGCGCGTGTTGCGCGAGCTCCATCGAATCCTCCACGGCGAGCGCGCTGACGTGGATCGAAACCGGTATCCGGCCTGCAACGACTTTTACCGCGACTTCGGCAAACGCTTTTCGTTCCGCGATCGTGAGGTTGAGCGACTCCCCCTTGTGATGCGGCCACGAAATGGCGGTGGCCCCGGTGCGGACGTGAAAGTCCAGCAGCCGCTCGAATGTGGCCAGGTCGGGGCTGAAGTCTTCCTTCAGCGGTGTGACCGTGCTTTGCATTACGCCTTTGAGTATGAGCGGCATTTTCCTGTCCCCGTTGTAATCGGCTCGCAGTTTAATGGCACTACCTTAAGCCAACTTGAACGAACTAAGCGGGATGATAACCCAACAACCCTTGTCATTCCCGTGCAAACGCTTAGGTTGTCATTCTCGTGAAAACGGGAATCCAATTCGCGATTTGAACATGTGGAGCCGCCGAATGGGTTCCCGTCTTCACGGGAACGACAGATTATTTGGGTTCCCGCTGGGGCCTGCCCTCGAATGTTTTAATCGGGGGCGGGAACGAAGATGACAGCCGCTTATCGTCCGCCGCTACTCCAATGCTTGTCGCGCCCACTCGGCCCACGTCAGAAGTTGTGCGTCGCCGTCGTAGCGGCCGACCAACTGCACGCCGATTGGCAGCCCCAGCGAACCGCTGCCGGCCGGCAGGGTGACGCAGGGTACGCCCAGCAGCGTCCAGTTGCGGTTAAAGAGGGAGTTGCCGGTGCTGTCGATTCCCTTTGGCGCCTCACCCGGTGCGCTCGGCGTCAGCAGGATATCGACACCCTCGAACAGGGCAGGAAATACCGCGCGGCATTGTCGCGCATGGTGCATGGCTGCATCGTACGCTGCGCGCGGCGTGTGCCAATGCTCCTCGAGTTTCTCGCGCAAATACGTGCTGAGGAGGCCGGGATGATTGAAGCGCTCGTATGCGAGCGCCCGGGCCGCCTCAAAGTTCATGATCAGCAGTTGTTCCTCGTAGAGACGATCGAAATCTTCCGGCAAGTCGAAGTCCCGCAGTCGCGCGCCTCGTTTCGCCAAGGTGGACGCGGCGTTTTCGAGTATCGCGTGCGTATCCGCGGCGGCTTCCTTCCAGCGCGGGGTACGGCAAAGACCGATGCGGGGCGCTCCTGGCGGTTTGCTCGAGAAGCCGGGCAGCGCCCGTGCGGACACTGCATGCACCAGGAGCGCGCAGTCTTCGACCGTACGTGCCATCACGCCGATGGTGTCCAGCGATTCGGCGAGTGCTTTCAGTCCGGAGCGGTTGATCGTCCCGAAGCTCGGCTTGTAGCCGGTAATGCCGCAGTAGGCCGCGGGGCGGACGGTCGAGCCGCCGGTTTGAGTGCCAAACGCGAGCGGTGTCATGAAATCCGCGACTGCCGCGGCGGAGCCGCTCGACGATCCGCCCGGGGTATGCGCAAGATTATGCGGATTGCGGGTCGGTCCCGGCATGCGCGAAGCAAATTCAGTGGTAACCGTCTTTCCTAGAACGATGCCGCCCTCGTGACGCACCATGGCGACGCATGCCGCGTCCGTACGCGGCCGATGGTCGCGGTAGATCGGCGAGTTGTATCGTGTCGGCATATCGGCGGTGTCGATCACATCCTTGAAGCCGACCGGGACGCCGGCGAGCAGGCCGCGCGCGCCGGCTCTATCAATCGCGCGGGCCTGCGCGAGCGCGGCTTCGGGATCGCAGTGAACCCACGCCTGCACCTGAGGATCGCGCTCCCTGATGCGGTCCAGGCATGCGGCCACCAATGCTTCGGAGGTAAGCTTGCCGGCAGCGATGCGCCGTGCTGCTTCTGCGGCGCTGAGACGGTTGAGATCAGTCATGATGTGTCGCGGAGAAGTGATTGCAAACAGAATAGGGCCCGGCATTTAGTGCTACTGTGTCATGAAGTTCACGGATAAAAACATTCCTTCCCCCTCAGGGGGAAGGTTAGGATGGGGGTGGGGTAATGCTAAGAATGGCTGCCACAGTAAACCCATCCCCACCCCCGGATCA
>Ga0156176_1214_pt1 | contig 39508 bp, 37 predicted proteins | sample RifCSPlowO2_12_FD_107829 | JGI IMG/M metagenome (GOLD analysis project Ga0156176, IMG submission 107829) | Betaproteobacteria bacterium RIFCSPLOWO2_12_FULL_62_58
CGCGGCTCGCCGGCGCCGAACAAATTCGAAACGCAGCGCCCGCACAACTGCGGATGATCGGCATCGGCGCCGACGTCGGCGCGGTAATGCCAGCAGCGCTCGCACTTGGGATGCGGGCTGGCGTGGACCTTGACGCTGACATCGGCAAGCGCGGTTGGCGCCGCGTCACCGGGCTCGTGCTCGACCAGACGCGCCTGGGAGGTGATGAAGACGAAGCGCAGGTCGTCGGCGAACGAGCGCAGAAATTCGTGGTTTTCGCCGCCGGCGTGGAGTTCGACCTCGCCGGCAAGCGAAGAGCCGATCTTCTCTTCCACCCGCAACGCTTCGAGTTCTTTCTGCACGTCGGATCTCAACGCGCGCAGTTTCTGCCAGCGCGCCCGCAACACTTCCGCGTCACGCGGCTGGCGGAATTCATACCAGGTCTGCTCGAACACGCTCGCGTCGTCTCCGTTCAGGGTTTCCCATGCTTCCTGCGCAGTGAAGGACAGGATGGGCGCGAGCAGCCGCGTGAGACTCTGGGTGATGTGATAGAGCGCATTCTGGGCCGAACGGCGTACGCGGGAGGCCGCCGGAGCGGTGTAGAGCCGGTCCTTGAGGATGTCGAGATAAAAGCCGCCCAGGTCTTCCGAGCAGAACGTCTGCAGCTTCTGCGCGACGACGTGGAATTCGTAGTTGCCGTAATGACCGGCGGCGGCCGGCTGTTTCGCGCCGGGTTCCGACGGCGTGAGCGCCTGTTGCAGATCGCAAGTCATCACCCAGGCGTAGCGGTCGATCTCGAGCCAGTCGTCGACCGGCAGCGCGTCGCGCGCCAGGTCGAAGTCGGCGAGGTTGGCAAGCAGGAAGCGCAGCGTGTTGCGGATGCGACGATACGACTCGACGACACGCTTCAGGATTTCCTTCGAGATCGAAAGCTCCCCGGAATAATCGGTCGCCGCCACCCACAGCCGCAGGATGTCGGCGCCGAGTTCGACCATCACCTCCTGCGGCACGATCACGTTGCCTTTGGACTTGCTCATCTTGTGGCCGTGGCCGTCGACGGTGAAGCCGTGCGTAAGCAGCCCCTCGTAGGGAGCGCGGCCGTCGATCGCGCACGCGGTCAGGAGCGACGACTGAAACCAGCCGCGGTGCTGGTCCGAGCCTTCCAGATAAAGATCGGCGGGAAATCCCAGTTCCTCCCGGCTGCGCAGTATGCTCGCATGGGTGGTTCCGGAGTCGAACCACACGTCGAGCGTGTCCGGTACCTTGCGATAGTGCCGCGCATCGGCACCCAGCAACTCGGAGGCATCGAGCCTGAACCAGGCCTCGATGCCGCCCTGCTCGACACGCCTGGCGACCTGCTCGATCAAAGCGAGCGTGCGTGGATGCAGCTCGCCGGTCTCGCGGTGCACGAACAGCGCCATCGGCACGCCCCAGTTGCGCTGGCGCGATACGCACCAGTCCGGGCGGTGCCGGATCATGCCCTCGAGCCGGGCGCGCCCCCACGCCGGAAAGAACGAGGTCGCGTCAATCGCCTTCAGCGCAATGCTGCGGAGCGTTTCACCCTGACCGCTGACCGCTGACCGCTGACCGCTCACTTCATCCATCCCGATGAACCACTGGCTCGTGGCGCGGAAAATGACCGGCGTCTTGTGGCGCCAGCAATGCGGGTAACTGTGCTGGAATTTTTCGTGATGCAGCAGCCGTCCGTTCTTGCGCAGCGCATCGACGACCACATCATTCGCCTTCCACACCGAAAAACCGCCGACGAGCGGAGTCTTGTCGTAGAAACGGCCGTCGTCGCCGACCGGATTTTCGACCGGCAGCTGGTACCTGGCGCCAACCACGTAGTCCTCCAGGCCGTGCGCCGGCGCGGTGTGCACCAGCCCCGTGCCGGTGTCGAGCGTCACGTGCTCGCCGGCGATCAGCGGCACCTGCTTGTCGTAGAACGGGTGCTTGAGACGGAGATGCTCGAGCGCTGCTCCCTTGACGGTCGCGATCACCTTTCCCGACTCGAGTCCATAACGCTTGAGGCAGGCCTGCGCCAGATCTTCCGCCAGGATCAACAAGCCTTTTTCGGTCTGCGCCAGCGCATAGTTGAAATCGGGATGGACGCTCACCGCCTCGTTGGCCGGCAGCGTCCACGGCGTGGTGGTCCAGATCACCGCGAACGCGGCCCGATCGATCGTTGCTACGCCCGCCGCGCGCGCCAGCGCCGCGCCGTCCGCCACCGCAAACGCGACATCGATTGCGGGCGAGGTGCGGTCCTCGTACTCGACTTCGGCCTCGGCGAGCGCGGATCCGCAGTCGACGCACCAGTGCACCGGCTTGCTGCCCCGATAGAGGTAGCCGCGCTCGTAAATCCTGCCGAGCGCCCGGATGATGTCGGCTTCCGTCCTGAAATTCATCGTGAGGTACGGCTGCTCCCAATCGCCCAGAACGCCGAGGCGGATGAAATCCTTCTTCTGCCGCTCCACCTGCTCGGCGGCGAAGGCGCGGCAGAGTTCGCGCACCTTGTCCGGCGCGATGTTCTTGCCGTGCAGCTTCTCGACCTGATGCTCGATCGGCAGCCCGTGGCAGTCCCAGCCCGGCACATACGGCGCGTCGAACCCCGACAGCGTCTTGCTCTTGACGATGATGTCCTTGAGGATCTTGTTGACGGCGTGGCCGATGTGGATATCGCCGTTGGCGTACGGCGGACCGTCGTGCAGCACGAACCGGGGACGCCCGCGACTCGCTTTGCGGATGCGGTCGTAGAATTTGCGCTCCTGCCAGCGCTCGAGCATCAGCGGTTCGCGCTTGGCGAGATCCCCGCGCATCGGGAACGGCGTGCCGGGGAGATTGAGCGTTTTCTTGTAATCAGCCATTTCTAAAACTCTCTAACCGCAAAGGCGCAAAGATATCGCAAAGGAACTTATGGTTCTTCGGGGTCTTCCGTGGGTAGTTGTCTCTAACGCGCTTGGTCACCCACCAGTCAAAACCACTGACCCCGCTTACATCTGTCATTCCCGCGCAGGCGGGAATCCATAGGACGCCTGCTCGATGAGTCCGTCTCACCTTTCGGTGTTGCCAAATTCGTTTCATGATGTCCGATGTAATTCCAACATAACGCGCCCCGTAGTACTCACTGACGAGAATGCCGACGTAGTATGCCTTGTTCACCCCCATATGGATTCCCGCCTGCGCGGGAATGACACCCGCGAAGAAGTCTGAAGCTCCTAAATTACTTCGCGTTTTCTTTGCGCCTTGGCGCCTCTGCGGTTAAGAAGTAGCGTTTTGCGTTTTCCACATCGAGCGCGATCTGGCGCGTGAGCGTGGCGAGGTCGGCGTACTTCTCCTCGTCGCGGAACTTGCGCAGGAAGTCGACGCGCAGGTGCCGGCCGTAAAGCGCGCCGTCGTAATCGAGCAGATGCACTTCCAGCACCGGCTGACCCTGCTGTCTTACCGTCGGTCGCACGCCGAGGCTCGCCACGCCGCGCAGCGGTTGATTGCCCACGCCGGCGACTTCGACAGCGAAGATGCCGGTGAGCGGCGGCCGGTTGTGCTTCATCTGCACGTTGGCGGTCGGGAAGCCGAGCTTGCGTCCGAGCCCGTCGCCGCGCACGACGCGCCCGCTGATGCTGTAGGAGCGGCCGAGAAGCCGCGCGGCGCGCGCCACATCGCCGGCCGCTAGCGCCGTGCGCACTGCGGTGCTGGAAACGCGCTCCCCGTCGAGTATGACGCTCGCCATCGCCTCGACCTCGAAGCCGAGCCGCCCCGCGGCCTGTTTCAGCATCACGAAATCGCCCGCACGCCGCGCGCCGAAGCGAAAGTCGTCACCCACCAGCAGCCAGCGCACGGCCAGGCTCTTGACCAGGATGCGCTCGATGAAATCCTGCGCCGTGATCCGCGCGAATTCGTAGTTGAACCGGCACACGTGCGTGCGTTCCACGCCGTGTGCCGCCAGCAATTCGAGCTTTTCGCGCATTGACGTGAGCCGCGTCGGTGCCTGATCCGGCGCAAAAAACTCGCGCGGGTGCGGCTCGAAGGTCATTACGCAAGGGGGAATGCCGCGGCGCTCCGCCGCCTGGCGCAACTGGCCGAGCATGGCGAGGTGGCCGAGGTGGATACCGTCAAAATTGCCGATGGTGAGCGCGACCGGGGACTCTGCGGCAGCCGGGATGCCGCGACGGATAAGCATGCCTCAACCAAGCTTAAAAGCTTGAATTGTAGCGTATTTTATCGCAGCGGGTCCAGACGATTCACTGTTCAGAGATAGTCGTAGTCAGGTTGCCGCATTCGGCGGCTACCTGACCTGCCTGCGCCCCGGGCGCGGCAGCCGCATCGGCGGCTACCTGACACCAAATGGATGTCGGGGAACGCCGCACGTACCCCGACCTACATCTACCCTCAACACGAACGGCATTACCGCGACTTATTCAACATTCTGCTAACGCCCCTTGAATGGGACGGAATATTTCGCGAGTTACGCTGTTGCCGATAAGGACGGGGTTGTGGGTTCTTCAGTAGCGGCGAGGAGGGCCGAGGCAAACACCTCGCCGAGCATGATTACCGCGGGACCGCTGATGCCGAGTTCTGCTGCGCGCGCGAGTTCGCACAGCGGCATCGTGAAGCGCCGCGCCTCGGCAAGCGATGCGTTTTCCACGATCGCAGCCGGCGTGTCGCGGGGCACGCCGCGCGCAATCAGCGTCGCGGCAATTTCGGCGGCCTGGCCCGCTCCCATATAGATCACCGCAGTATCCGCAGCGGCGACGTTCTTTGCCCAATCGTGCTCCGCTTTGCCCGCGCCGACGCGAGCGGTGACGAAAGCGACGTTGCGGGCGATGCCGCGCCGGGTGAGAGAAACACCGAGTTCGGCGCTCGCCGCGAGCGCGGCGGTAACGCCGGGCACAACCTCGTATTCGATGTCAGCCGCCCGCAACGCCGCGATTTCTTCATGCGCGCGGCCAAACAGCATGGGGTCGCCGCCTTTGAGCCGCACCACTGTGTGGTACTTGCGCGCGGCGTCGACCAGGCGCTTGTTGATGAACTGCTGTACCGTTGAATGCCGGCCGCAGCGCTTGCCGACCGCAATCTTCTCCGCGCGCGCGGCGAGCGCCAGCGTGCCGGGACGGACCAGCGCGTCGTGGAACACGATGTCGGCACGCTTGAGAATTTCCGCACCGCGCAAGGTGATGAGATCCGGCGCGCCGGGTCCGGCGCCCACGAGATAGACCTTGCCGGGAATGCTTCGCATTGCCCGAGGAGTTTGTCGGACGTTCATCCGACAAACTCCTTAATGCAGGACCGCCTGCAAGAAATCGCCAAGGAAAGACCACGGGCCCATGAAACCGACCCAGCTACCGTTTCCAACGGTGGGAGAATGGAGATGACTGAGTTTCGATTCACGTACCGCCCTTAATCGGTTTTCCTTAAGGAATTTGTCTGACGAAAGTCCGACAAATTCCTCCTAAGACCACTCCATGCCGTCGGGCGAGGCGAGCGCGCGGCGGCGGAACAGCGGCAGCGGACGCTCGACCGACGCCTGATAAGCCTCGGTGAAGTCGTCGAAGGCGGCGAGCGCATCCTGCGGATCCTGATCGTCGCGCAAGGCGAACGCATCGAACCCGCAGCCAGCCATGAAAGACAGGTGATCGCGCAGCACGTCGCCGATTGCGCGCAGTTCACCCTTGTAGCCGTAGCGCTCGCGCAGCAGCCGCGCGGTCGAGTAACCGCGCCCGTCGCCAAACTTCGGGAAGTTCACCGCGACCACCCCGAACAGCCCGACGTCATCGGCGATCGCGGCCGGGTCCTCACTCGGCTCGAGCCGCACGCCGAGGCGTCCCGCGCGTGTCAGCAGTTGCGCGCGCTGCGCCTGCCACAGCGCAAGCGGCACGATCACATCGCCCGCGGCCGGCGCCTCGGTCGCGTCCGGCTCAAGCAGCCGCCAGTTGTCGGCGACGATGCGACGCTCTTTGATCAGCGTTGCCATATACATACTCCTTGAAAGGTTCGATGCCGATACGGCGCACGACGTCGATGAAGCGCTCGTGCTCGCTGTCGCGATGCGTGAGGTAGCACTCGATCAGGCGCTCGATCACGTCGGGCACGTCGTCCCGCGCGAACGAGGGCCCGATCACCTTGCCGAGCGCCGCACCTCCCCCGCCGCTTTGCGGCACCCCCTCCTTACCAAGGAGGGGGAAGGGGGTGGTTCCCTGGTTGCCGCCGATCTCGATCTGGTACCACTCCTCGCCGTTCTTGTCCACGCCGAGAATGCCGATGTGTCCGACGTGGTGGTGCCCGCACGCGTTCATGCAGCCGGAGATGTTGAGGTCGAGTTCGCCGATGTCGTGGAGGTAATCGAGGTCGTCGAAACGGCGCTGGATCGCCTCGGCCACCGGGATCGACACCGCGTTGGCGAGCGAGCAGAAATCGCCGCCCGGGCAGCAGATGATGTTGGTCAGCAGGCCGATGTTCGGCGTGGCGAGCCCGAGCGAGCGCGCCTCCCGCCACAGCGCGCGCAGGTCCGAGAGGCGCACGTCGGCGAGGATCAGATTCTGCTCGTGGGAGACGCGCAACTCCTCGAACGAATAGCGGTCCGCGAGATCCGCGATCCGGTCCATCTGCTCCGCCGTGACGTCGCCCGGCGCCACGCCGGTTTTCTTGAGCGACAAGGTCACGGCCGCGTAGCCCGGCACCTTGTGCGGATCGACGTTGCGCCGGTGCCAGTTGGCGAACGCGCGGTCCGCGGCAAGCGCCGCTTCAAGGCCGGCGTCGGTGGCGGGCAGCCGCGCGTAACTCGGGCGCGTGAAGCGGGCGTCGATCCTCGTGATCTCCTCTGAAATCAGGGTCGCCGGGCCATCCTTCAGGTGCCGCCACTCGGCCTCGACTTCCTCACGGAACTTCTCCGGTCCGCGCTCCTTCATCAGGATCTTGATGCGCGCCTTGTGGATGTTGTCGCGACGGCCGTGGCGGTTGTATACGCGCAAGATCGCGTCGAGGTAGGTCAACAGGTGCCGCCACGGCAGGAATTCCCGGATAACATGGCCGATGATCGGCGTGCGGCCGAGCCCGCCGCCGACCAGCACGCGGAATCCCACCTCTCCGTTCGCGTCCCGCACCGCGTGCAGCCCGATGTCGTGGACCTGGGTCGCGGCGCGGTCGGCTAAAGCACCGTTCACCGCGATCTTGAACTTGCGCGGCAAGTAGCTGAATTCGGGGTTGAACGTCGACCACTGCCGGATCACCTCGCACCAGACGAACGAATCGACGATCTCGTCCCGGGCAACGCCGGCAAAGTGGTCGGTGGTGATGTTGCGTACGGAGTTGCCGCTGGTCTGAATCGCGTGCATCTGCACCGTCGCGAGTTCGGCCAGGATCTCGGGCACGTCCTCGAGCTTCGGCCAGTTGAACTGGATATTCTGGCGCGTCGAGAAATGGCCGTAGCCGCGGTCGTAAGTGCCCGCGATGTGCGCGAGCATTCTGAGCTGGCGCGAGGCGAGGAGCCCGTACGGGATGGCGACCCGCAGCATCGGCGCATGCTTCTGGATATACAGGCCGTTGCGCAGGCGCAGCGCCCGGAATTCATCCTCGGAGAGCTTGCCCGCGAGGAAACGCCGCGTCTGGTCGCGATACTGGGCGACTCGTTCGTCCACCAGTCGTTGATCGATCTCGTCGTAGAGGTACATCGCACGCCCGTCGTGTTAAGCCATTGACCTGCATGGTAACAATGCATGCTTATCTTTCAAAAGAATATCGTGTTAGAATTTAATAACTATTAATGCTTTGCAGTTAAGTAAATGAAAATACAGCAATTACGTTATTTGTGCGAGGTGGCAAAGCGCGGCTTGAACCTATCCGAGGCGGCTGCGGCGCTCCATACCTCGCAACCCGGGATCAGCAAGCAAATTCGGCTGCTCGAGGACGAACTCGGGGTGCAAATCCTGGTGCGCCACGGCAAGCGCGTGGTCGACGTTACCGAACCGGGACGCGTCATCCTCGACATCGCCGAGCGCATCCTCAAGGACACGGAAAATCTGAAGCAGGTCGGACGCGAATTCGGAGCCGAGGACAGCGGGTCGCTCGCCATCGCCACCACGCATACCCAGGCGCGTTATGCGCTGCCGCCGGTGATCCAGCGCTTCATCCAGCGTTATCCCAAAGTGCGCCTTTCGCTGCGCGAAGGCAGCCCCCAGCAGATTTCGGAACTGATGCTGTCGGGAGAGGCTGACATCGCGATCATCACGGAGGCCTACGAGCAGTACCAAACGCTCGTCACTCTGCCGTGCTATCAGTGGAACCGCTGCGTGATCACCCCGCTCCAGCACCCGCTGCTCAAGGAAACGCAGCTTACGCTGGACGCGATCGCCCGCTATCCGATCATCACCTACGACTTTGCCTTCAGCGGCGACTCGCCGATCAAGCGCGCGTTCGACGCGCGCGGCATCAAGCCCAACGTCGCGCTGACGGCGATCGATGCCGACGTGATCAAGGCGTACGTCGAGCTGGGCATGGGCGTCGGCATCCTCGCCAAAATGGCGTTCGATCCGGCCCGCGATTTCGGCTTGCGGCTGGTCGATGCGAGCCATTTGTTCGAGCCGAGCACCACGCGCATCGGCATCCGCCGCCACGCCTATCTGCGCGGTTATGTCTACGATTTCATCGAGATGTTCGCCCCGCACCTCACGCGCCGCGTGATCGAGGCGACGATGCGCGGTGAGGGATCGGACTACGAACTGTAGGGAACTCCCGTTAGGCCACCAGGCGCCGGCGCAGCCAGGCGCTCGCGCCATCGACGATCGCCACTAACACCAGCATGGCAATAATCACCGTCAGCGCCTGTCTTTGCTGGAACAGACTGAGCGAGAAATAAAGCATCTGGCCGAGCCCGCCGGCGCCGACCACGCCGAGGATCGCCGCCATGCGGATATTGATTTCCCAGCGGTAGAGCGAATAGGCGACGAGCTGCGGCACGACGTTCGGCATCGTGCCATACAGGAATGCGAGCGTGGCGCGGCTGCCGGAAAGCTGCAGCGCCTGCGTGGGTTCGGGCGGCGTGTTTTCCAGCGTCTCCGCGAACAGGCGTCCAATCACCCCCGCTGTGTGCAAAGCGAGCGCGAGCGTGCCTGAAAACGGCCCCAGCCCTGCGGCCATGACCATCAGTGCCGCCCATACCAGTTCGGGAATCGAGCGCAGAAAATTGAGTATCAGGCGCGCGACGGCACGCGCAACGACGCCGAAGCGGCCGGCTGCGGGCGGCGCCAGGAGCAGTCCCAGCACTGCGGCAAGCGCGGTACCGATCGCTGAAATCGCGATGGTTTCGAGCGTGCCGTAACCGATACGCGCCAAGTACTCGGCGGATAAATCGGGCGGGAAAAACGATACGAGGTATTTCCACATCTGCGCTCGCGCATCGGCGGTAAGCAGCAAACCGAGATCGAGCGACAGGAACGCAAAGCTCACCCACGTGACAACAATCAGCACGGCGACCACCAGCCAGTGCACGGGCTTCATGCGGTCACCTTTCTGAGAAATGCGCTGATGGCATCGGCGAGCACCACCAGCAGAAAGAAAGTGAGCAGAATCGTGCTGACCTCGCCACCGTTCAGCATGCGCATCGACAATTCCATCTGCTGCCCCAGACCACCGGCGCCGACGAAGCCCATGATGACCGAGGCGCGCACCGCGCACTCCCAGCGGTAAACCGTATACGAAACCAATTCTGGAAGCGCTACCGGCCACATGCCGTAAAAAAAGGTGGCCAGGCGACCGCCGCCCGCTTCCAGCAAGGCTTCGGTCGGGCGGGTGTCGCCCGATTCCAGGATTTCCGAGTAGACCTTGCCCAGCATGCCGCCATAGGTCACGCCGATCGCCAACACGCCGGCCGCCGGGCCTAAGCCGACCGCGCGCACGAATAACAGCGCCCAGACGATTTCGGGAATGCTGCGGAAGAACATCAGGATGAAACGTGCCGGCAGGCGCAGCATCCGTCCCACGGCAAAGCCGCGCCCGGGACCGATGCGCGAGATCGACAGGCTGCGTGTCACGATCAGCGCCAGCGGAGACCCAATCAGCAGCGCCAGCGCCATGCCGGCGGTCGCGATGGCCAGCGTCTCGAGCGTGGACGTCAGGAGCAGCCGCAGGAACTCGGCGGAGGTCGCGAGCGGGAAAAACGTCGCAATGAATTTTCCCATCGTCTCGCGGTTGCGCGGATCGAACAGCACACCGAGGTCGAATTCAGTGAGCCGTAATCCCGGCCACAGCAGCACGATAATCAGCGTCGTCAGTGCCAAACGCGGCAGGGCTGCGGGGTCACGCAAATGGATCACGAACGCCTCAGTCCTCACGCCACACGCCTCACGCAATTAAGAGCACATCGGCTTGCGGCGCATTTCGACAGGCTGCACCGCGAGCGGCAGGTTGTCCTGTGTCGGCACCACCGCCGACTCCGAGGCATAGAGGTCCTTGAGCATGGCGTCGGTAATTTTGACCGGCGGCAGGTCGAACGCGATCTCGCCGGCCCGGATGCCGATGATGCGGGGGAACCAGTGCAGCGCAAGGTCAACCGCATGCAGGCTTGCGACCAGCGTCACGCCGCGCGCAAGCGCATCGCGATTGAGCTCACCAATGATCCGATCAGAGAGTGCGGGGTCGACCGCCGAGACCGGCTCGTCGGTCAACAGCAGGTCCGGCTGCTGGTAAAGCACGCGCGCCACGCCGACGCGCTGCAGTTGCCCGCCCGAAAGCCGGTCGCAGCGCTCGAACAATTTGTCGGCGATTTCCATGCGCTGGAGCATCCGCTTCGCGCCGGAGATATCGATCGGATAGACGAGCGAGGCCAGCCCCTTCCACACCGGCCACTGGCCGAGCCGGCCGGCGAGCACCGCAGTGACCACGCGCATGCGCGGTGGTATCGGCGGCGCCTGGTGCACCATGCCAACACGGCATCTGAGCCGGCGCAATGCGGTTCGATCGATGCTCCACGGGTCATCTCCCAGAATGCGAATCGATCCCGCGGACGGCCGCAGCGCCATCGCCAGCAGACGCAGCAGCGTGGTTTTGCCCGCGCCCGACGGACCGATGATCGCCACCCGCTCGCCTCTGCCGATCTCGCAACTGAGGTTATTCACGGCGCGACAGCCGTTCGGATGTACCAGATCGACCTGGTGCAGTTTGAGGTTCATTTGATCGATTGATGCGGATGGCCGCAGGCGCTGATCTATTTGATCAGGCCCGCCGAGCGCGCCGCGGCTTCGATGCCTTTGTAATTCTCGGCCTTGGTGGCGATAAAGCGCGTTGCGCGCTGCAGATCGAGTATGTCCTTGTGCAGTTTGTCTTTCGGATCGAGCTTGAGAAAAGCATCGGTCAGCTTCTTCACCAGCGCCGGGTCAAGATTGCCGCGCACGGTCCAGTTGTAGTCGTAGTACGGCGGTGTCGTCCAGATCACCCTGACTTTATTGGTATCGACTTTCTTTTCGGTAACGAGCTTGTCCCACACCGACGCATTCAGCACGCCTGCTTCGACCTTGCCTGATTCAACCTGCAGCGCAGTAGCATCATGCGCGCCGGAGAACGCGATGCGCTTGAAGTCCTTTTCGGGATTGATCTTGTTCTCCAGAAGGAAATAGCGCGGCATCAGATGTCCGGAAGTCGAAGACACCGATCCGAAAGTAAAATTCCGGCCCTTGAGATCAGCGAGCCCGTTGATGCCGCTGGAAGCGTTCGCGATGAATTTGCTGGTAAATTTTTCGTCTTCCACGCGCTGTGCGATGGGGATCGCATTGCCGGCCCTGATTCGCGCCTGGACGAAAGTGAAGCCGCCCAACCAGGCCATATCGATTTTGTTCGACGCGAGACCTTCCACGACTGCGGCGTAATCGGTGACCGGAATGAACTGGACCTTAATGCCTATTTCTTTTTCAAGATAGACCCCGAGCGAAGTGAACTTGCGCTGCAATTCGGTGGGCGCCTCGTCGGGAATCGCCGAAACTTTCAGCGTCGGCTGTGCGAAAACGGCCGAGGCCATGAACACGCTGTACAGCAGCATCAGAGAACGCCTGAACATGATGGCTCCTTCCTGGTGTTATCCGAAAAAACTACGCGCGCCACAGCAGATGGGCAAGAAAAATGATCGAGAAAACCGTCTGAAAGAACCGAAAGAGCCCGCCGGGAAAACCGGTCAAACTATTGTTTTGAATACGAAGTTTCGGTGGCGGCGGTTGCACGCGGCCTTAAAACCAAGGCAGCAATCTACCGCTGATTGCTACCCGAAGACAAGTCGCTTCGAACCAATAACACTTTTTACGAAACGGTTATTCGACCGTGCGTCTGACAAAATTGCGCACCCGAAAACCCAGCAGCCACAATGCGGCAAAATAACTCGCGGCACCGGCGGCCACCATCCCGGCAAGCCGCGCGGCGCGCTGTAACGCTCCGGCAACGAGCCACTCGGCTGGCGCACCCACCGTCAGCCACAGTACCGCCGCCATCACATAAACGGCGATCGCGACCTTGAGCAGAAACTCCGGCCAACCTGGTTGCGGCGCATAAATGCCGCGCCGGCGCAGACCCCGATACAGCAGCGTCGCGTTGAGACAGGCGCCGAGCCCGATCGCGAGCGCAAGGCCGGCGTGCTTGAGCGGCCAGATGAAAACGAAGTTCATCACCTGCGTCGCGGCCAGCGTGACGAGCGCGATCCGCACCGGGGTCCTGATGTCCTGCCGCGCATAAAAACCCGGCGCCAGCACTTTCACCAGGATCAGCCCGACCAGACCGACGCTGTACGCGATCGCGGCATTGCGCGTCATCAGCACATCGCTCGCCGAAAACGCGCCGTAATGAAACAGCGTCGTGATCAGCGGCACGGCGAGCAGCGCGAGCGCCACCGCGGCCGGCAGCGCCAGCACCAGCGTCAGCCGCAAACCCCAGTCGAGCAACTGTGAATACTCCGCGGCCGACCGGTTGGCGTAGGACCTGGAAAGACTGGGCAGCAGGATCGTGCCGAGAGCGACACCGAGCAGCCCGGTTGGGAACTCCATCAGGCGATCGGCGTAGTACAGCCACGACACGCTGCCGGTGACCAGAAACGAAGCGAAGATGATGTTGATCAAGAGGCTTACCTGCCCGATCGACACGCCGAACACCGCAGGACCCATCTGCCGCATGACGCGCCACACGCCTTCGTCTCTCAGATCGAGCCTGAAGCGCGGCAGGAGCTTCAGCCGCATGAGGAACGGCGCCTGGAATGCGAGCTGCAACACCCCGCCCGTGAACACGGCCCACGCCAGCGCCATCACGGGCGGATCGAAGTGGGGCGCCAGCCACAGCGCAAACACGATGAACGACAGGTTAAGCAGCACCGGCGTGAAGGCCGGAACTGAAAAACGGCTGTAGGTGTTGAGGATGCCACCCGCAAGCGCGACCAGGGAAATGAACAGGATGTAGGGAAACGTCACGCGCAGGAGGCTGACGGTGAGATTGAATTTTTCGGGCGTCGCGGCGAAGCCCGGCGCGCTCACGTAAATGATCGCCGGCGCGGCGATCACGCCGGCCACGGTGACAAAAAACAGCGCGAGCGCCAGCAGCGCCGCGACGTGGTCGACCAGCACCCGCGTATCTTGCTCCCCGCGCCGGTTCTTGTACTCCGCGAGGATAGGCACGAACGCCTGTGAGAATGCCCCTTCCGCAAACAGCCGGCGCAGCAGGTTCGGAATCTTGAAAGCGACGAAGAAGGCGTCGGTCATCAGCCCCGCGCCGAATACACGGGCGATCACGACGTCCCGGATGAAGCCGAACATGCGCGAAATGAGCGTCATGCTGCTCACCGCCGCAAGAGCCTTGAGTAGGTTCATGTTTTTATGGCCCGCGCTACGCCGCGCGGGCGAACTGCGCCTTGCAAAAGGAGCGGAATAGCCTTATCATACCGGCCTTTTTCCGATTCAAAATCCGGAGTTTACATGGCCAACATCGCATCAGCCAGAAAACGCGCGCGCCAAAGCGAAAAGCGCCGCCAGGACAACGCCAGTCTGCGGTCTGAATTGCGCAGCGCGGTGAAGAGCGCCAGGAAAGCGATCGAAGCGGGCGACAAGAGCGCGGCGAAGGGCGTGTTGCAGCGCGCCGCAAGCGTGATCGACTCCATCGCCGACAAGAACATCATTCACAAGAACAAGGCGGCCCGCCACAAGAGTCGTCTTGCCGCAGCCATCAAAGCCATGCCTTGATCAGAATTCGCTTGCCTAGCGGGCACTTGTAAGCTGAAAATACAAACATTGATCCACGGCGGCGCAGGCCGCCGTGTGCTTTTTTGAAGTCCGGACTCTTTATGTCGCATGTCATGACCACATACGCCAGATTGCCCGTCGCTTTCGAGCGCGGCGAAGGCGCCTGGTTGTGGGACACCAACGGCAAGCGCTATCTCGATGCGCTCGCCGGCATTGCCGTGTGCGGCGTGGGCCACAGCCACCCCAAGTTGACCGCGGTGCTGCGCGAACAGATCGGCAGGCTGATCCATACCTCGAATCTTTACGGCATCACGCTGCAGGAGGAACTCGGCGACCGGCTGGCTGCGATATCCGGCATGGACACCGTTTTCTTCTGCAACTCCGGCTGCGAAGCAAACGAAGCCGCGATCAAGCTCGCGCGCTATTACGGGCATCAAAAAGGCATCGAAGCGCCGGCGATCGTGGTGATGGAAAAAGCCTTCCACGGCCGCACCATCGCTACGCTCTCCGCCACCGGCAGCCGCAAGGTGCAGGCCGGCTTCGAGCCGTTGGTCGCCGGCTTCGTGCGCGTGCCGTTCGACGATCTTGCAGCGGTAAAGCGCGTTGCCGAGAACAACCGCAGCGTGGTCGCGGTGCTCGTGGAACTCATCCAGGGCGAAGGTGGCATCAACGTTTGCCACAGCGGCTACCTCAATGGCCTGCGCGAGATCTGCGATGCGCATCAATGGCTCTTGATGCTCGATGAAGTCCAGAGCGGCACCGGTCGCACCGGCGCGTGGTTCGCATTCCAGCACTCCGGCGTCAAACCGGATGTCGTCACGCTCGCCAAGGGGCTCGGCAACGGCGTGCCGATCGGCGTCTGCCTGGCTGCCGCACAGGCTGCGAAATTGTTCAAACCAGGCAGCCACGGCTCGACCTTCGGCGGCAATCCGCTCGCCTGCGCGGCCGCGCTCGCCACACTCGGAATCATCGAGGACGAAGGGCTGATGAAGAATGCCGTGGAGATCGGCGATTTCATCCGCGCCGGCTTTGGAACGCGGCTGGCGGGCCAGCCCGGCGTCAGGGAAATCCGCGGCATGGGGCTGATGATCGGCATCGAGCTCGTCCAGCCCTGCGGCGATCTGGTGCAGCAGGCGCTCGATGCGGGGCTTTTAATCAACGTCACGGCGGACAACGTGATCCGGCTCCTGCCGCCGCTCAACTTCACGCGCGAGCAGGCCGAACAACTCCTCGATATGCTGACGCCGCTGGTTCTCGACTTCCTGTCGCAACAGGCCGCGCCGCAGCCCGCTGCCCAGTCCGCGTAGGAGTTTGTCGGGCTTAGCCCCGACAAACTCCTGATGCAAAACCGGCGCCAGGAAAATTGCAAAAGAGAATAACGGATGCAAACCAGGCATTATCTCCAGTTCAAGGATTTCACCAACGAGGAATATCAATACTTGTTCGAGCGTACGCGCTGGATCAAGGACAAGTTCAAGCGCTACGTAACGCACCAGCCGCTCGTCGACCGCACGCTGGCGATGGTATTCGAGAAGCATTCGACGCGTACCCGCGTCTCGTTCGAGGCCGGGATGAACCAGCTCGGCGGCTCGGTGATCACGCTCATGACGCGTGATACTCAACTCGGGCGCGGCGAGCCGATCGAGGACGTGGCGCGCGTCATCACGCGCATGGTCGACATTGTGATGATCCGCACGTTCGAGCACGAGATCATCGAGCGCTTTGCTGCGCATTCGCGCGTGCCGGTGATCAACGGGCTGACCGACGAATATCACCCGTGCCAGATCCTGGGTGACATCTACACCTACATCGAGCACCGCGGCTCGATCCGCGGCAAGACCGTGACCTGGATCGGGGATTCGAACAACGTCTGCCACACCTGGATGCAGGCAGCGAAGATTTTCGACTTCAATTTCCATGTCGCGAGCCCGCCCGGCTACGAACTCGAGCCGGAACGCGGCGAAAGCTACGAAAGCGCGCATCTCGAGGTATTCAACGATCCGATGGAAGCGGCGGACGGCGCCGATCTCGTCACCACCGATGTCTGGACCAGCATGGGCTTCGAGGACGAGACCAAGGAACGCATGCAGGATTTCGCCGATTTCCGGGTCGATGCGGAAATGATGGCCGCCGCCAAACCTGATGCGCTGTTCATGCATTGCCTGCCGGCGCACCGCGGCGAGGAAGTCGATGCCGACGTGATCGACGGACCCCAAAGCGTGGTGTGGGACGAGGCCGAAAACCGGCTGCACACACAGAAGGCGCTGTTGGAGTATCTTCTGCTCGGCAGGGTGAAGACTCAGGGCGAACTGTGGTCGACCTGAAAAAAGATAAAATCTACCGCAGAGGCGCGGTCCCTCATCCCTGACCCTTCTCCCGAGGGGAGAAGGGAAGCTCGAGCCACCCCTCTCCCTTTGGGAGAGGGGTCGGGGGTGAGGGTTGGACGCAAAGGTAACGCAAAGGCATCTGAAGGCAGAATAAATACTCAGCCTTCACTTTGCGCCATCTCTGCGCCTTTGCGCGCTTTGCGTTTCAGGGTTTTCGTCAATGAGTAACGCATGAGCAAAATCAAGAAAGTCGTGCTCGCCTATTCCGGCGGGCTGGATACCTCGGTCATTCTCAAATGGCTGCAGGACGTCTATGACTGCGAGGTCATCACCTTCACCGCCGACATCGGCCAGGGCGAGGAACTCGCACCCGCGCGCAGGAAAGCGAAGATGTTCGGCGTCAGGCAGATCTTCATCGAGGACCTGCGCGAGGAGTTCGTGCGCGACTTCGTGTTCCCGATGTTCCGCGCCAACGCGGTCTACGAGGGTGAATACCTGCTCGGCACCTCGATCGCGCGGCCGTTGATCGCCAAGCGCCTGGTCGAGATCGCCAAGAAAACCGGGGCCGATGCGATCTCGCACGGCGCGACCGGCAAAGGCAACGACCAGGTGCGCTTCGAGCTTGGCGCCTATGCGCTCATGCCCAACGTCAGGATCATCGCGCCGTGGCGCGAATGGGACCTGCTGTCGCGCGAGAAGATGCTCGCCTACGCCAGGCACCACGGCATTCCCGTTGACTACGAGAAAAAAAGGGGCGGGGCGCCCTACTCGATGGATGCGAACCTGCTGCACATTTCCTACGAAGGCGGCGTGCTCGAAAATCCCGACTACGAGCCGGAAGAATCGATGTGGCGCATCACGGTGTCGCCCGAGAAAGCGCCCGGGCGCGCGGAATACGTCGAGCTTACCTACTCGAAAGGGGACATCATCGCCATCAACGGCAGGAAAATGGCTCCAGCCCGGGTGCTGGCCAAACTCAACCAATTGGGAGGCCGGCATGGCATCGGCCGCCTTGATCTCGTCGAGAACCGTTACATCGGCATGAAGTCGCGCGGCTGCTACGAAACGCCCGGCGGCACCATCATGCTCAAGGGCCACCGGGCGATGGAATCGATCACGCTTGACCGCGAGGTGCTGGCGCTGAAGGACGATCTCATGCCGCGTTATGCCCGCCTCATCTACAACGGCTACTGGTTCAGCCCCGAGCGCCGGCTGCTGCAGACGCTGATCGACGCGTCGCAGAAGTCCGTCAACGGCATGGTGCGCGTCAAGCTCTACAAGGGCACGGTCATGACCGTCGGCCGCGCATCGAAGTCGGATTCGCTGTTCGACCCGGCCATCGCCACTTTCGAGGACGACAAGGGCGCCTACAACCAGGCCGATGCCGCGGGATTCATCCGCTTGAACGCCCTCAGGATGCGCATCGCCGCCAAGCTGAAAAACCGAAAAAGCTGAGGCGCGACGGACGCGGAGGATCCAATACAGGATAGGTGAGAGGAGATAGGCGATAGGCGCAAAATCTCTTGTATTGCACCCCTCTCTCCTTTCGCCTCTCGCCTCTCGGTGATAAGTGCTCCTGGCGCCTTGGCGGCCAGATTGAGCTTGGTACGACCACCATTGCAATTTTGCAGTTCCACCTCACAGGGGAGTCAGCACATGCCCTCGTTCGATATTGTTTCGGAAGTCAATCAGGTCGAAGTGCACAACGCGGTGGACCAATGCAACAAGGAAATCAGCAACCGTTTCGACTTCAAAGGCTCGGATGCCCGCGTCGAAATCAATGAGAAAGAAAAGAAGCTTGCGGTGTTTGCCGACGACGATTTCAAGCTCGGCCAGGTGCGCGATGTGCTGACCGGCAAGCTTGCCAAACGTGGTATCGATATCCGCTGCCTGCAGCTCGGCAGGAGCGAAAAAATCAGCGGTAACAAGGTGAAGCAGGACATTACCATCCGGGTCGGCGTCGAGCAGGAGCTCGGCAAGAAGATCGTCAAGCTGGTCAAGGACGGCAAGCTCAAAGTCCAGGCCAGCATCCAGGGCGATGCGGTGCGCATATCCGGCGCGAAGAAGGACCTGCTGCAGGAAACCATCACATTGGTCAGGAAATCGATCGCCGACTTCCCGCTGCAGTTCAAAAATTTCCGCGACTAGACCGGTGATGGGTAATGGGGAGGCGGCCTCTTGCCCATCACCATCACCCATCACACATCACCGCTTTTCAAGCCCGCCGTCCAACGATCGTACAGCCGGTCCGCGACGGCGTTGAGGACACGAACCTTGTCCTCGACCGCGTCCGTCATTTCCGCCGGCGTCTGCACGGACGGCACGCGCGCAGCGAGCGACTGCACCTCCTTCCCCCAGTCCTGGCACCAGGTTCCGATCAGTTCCGGTGTCATCTCGACGTGGAACTGCATGCCGAGATGCCTGCCCAGCACGAACGCCTGGTTCTCGCAGTACGGGCTCGATGCGATCCGCTCAGAGCCCGGCGGAAGCAAGAATGTTTCACCATGCCAGTGAAACGCCTCGAAGGACTTAAGAGAAGCACCAAACCAGCGCCCGGCCTCTGCGTTTCCGGGTACATCCACCCTGCCCCAGCCGATTTCCTTGACCGGATTGCGCACGACTCCGCCGCCCAGGGCCTTCGCCATCAACTGCCCGCCCAGACAGTGCCCGACGGTGGGAATGTCGGCAGCGACCGCGGCGCGGATGAGGGCGAGCACGGCCGGGAGCCACACCAATTCGTCATTCACGCTCATCGGCCCGCCCATGAACGCCAAACCGCTGAACGCGCGCGGGTCGCCGGGCACCGCTTCGCCTTCGTCGATCTTGACGACCTGCCACGGGATACCGTGACGCGAGAGATATGTGGCAAAATATCCCGGCCCCTCGGTGGGCGCATGGCGGAATATCGCAACGGGTTTCATCGCTGGCGGGTGTGGGATCGCAAATGCACAATGGTAGTTTAATCAGCCTGGTTTTCCTACTCGCTCCCGTGCTCGCCGGCGCCGTCGACGTGAACGTGATCGGGCTCACCGCAGGCAAGGCAGTGGTCGTCATCGACGGCGGCAAACCGCGCACGCTCTCGGCCGGCGAGACCACCCCGGAAAAGATCAGGCTCATCAGCGCCACCAGCGATGCGGCGGTATTCGAAATCATGGGCAGGCGCCAGACCCTCACCATGGGACAGCACCTTTCCGTCCGGGGCGCCGCGTCGGGCGCACAGCGCGCAACCCTCGCTGCTGACGCAAGAGGTCATTTCTTTGCCACCGCCGCAGTCAACGGCGTGTCCCTGAAATTCATCGTCGACACCGGCGCTTCCGTCGTCACCATCGGGGCCGAGGATGCGAGGCGCGCTGGAATTCTCTACCTGTCCGGCCCGAGAGGGGCGGTGCAGACGGCGAACGGCGTCGCACCCGCCTATCATGTCAAACTCGACACCGTGAAGCTCGGCGAAATCACTCTCAATAACGTTGACGGCGTGGTGGTGGAAGGCAACACGCTGGGCGGCATGGGTCTGCTGGGGTTGAGCTTTCTCAACCGCATCGAGATGCGGCGCGAGGGCGATCAGATGACGCTGACGCGGCGGTATTGACGCAGGATTCGGGAGTCGGGATTCGGTAAGACCGTAACTTACTTGCGCTTCTCATCCGGATCCTTAATCCTCGCTCCTGGATCCCGCTGCTCGGCGCCGCCCTCGGCGACGAGCGACAACAGGTGGCCGAACTTGGTGCGCTTGGTCTGAAGGTAGTCGCGGTTGGATGAGCGCGGCTGGACCTCAATCGGCACGCGCTCGGTGACGGTGAGGCCGTATTCCTCAAGCGCCTGCACTTTTTCGGGGTTGTTGGTCATGAGTCGCACCTGGCGCACGCCCAGGTCGAACAGGATGTGCGCACCCGCCTTGTAGTCGCGCATGTCGGCAGCGAAGCCCAGCGCGTGATTGGCCTCGACCGTGTCGTGGCCCCGGTCCTGCAGCGCGTAGGCGCGGATCTTGTTGAGCAGCCCGATGCCGCGGCCCTCGTCGAACATGTAGACCAGCACGCCGCCGCCCGCCTTCTCGATCATTGCCAACGCGGTGTCGAGCTGCTCGCCGCAGTCGCAGCGCTCGGAACCGAACACGTCGCCCGTCAGGCATTGCGAGTGCAGCCGCACCAGCGTCGGCTCACGGGGATCGACCGCGCCTTTCACCAACGCGATGTAAAGCGTGGTTTCGAGGTTATCGCTGTAGACCATCAGTTGGAAGTCGCCGGCCTTGCGCGTAGGCAGCGTGGTGGTGGCGCGGCGGCTGATCTGGCGCTCGTTCTCGCGATAAGCAACGAGATCGGCGATTCTCATGATCCTGATGTCGTGCCTGGCTGCGAAGCGCTCAAGGTCGGACATGCGCGCCATGGTGCCGTCGTCGTTCATGATTTCGCAGATCGCGCCCGCCGGCTTGAGACCCGCCATGCGCGCGAGATCCACCGCTGCCTCGGTGTGGCCGCGGCGCGCCAGCACGCCGCCGTCGACCGCGCGCAGCGTCTGCATGCGCCCCGGGCGGATCAGATCGGCCGGCCGCGTATTGTCAGCGATCGCTACCCGGATGGTGCGGGCCCGGTCGTAGGCTGACATGCCGGAGCCCACGCCCTCACGTGCGTCGATCGGCGTGGCGAAGGCTGTGCCGAACTTGCTCTGGTTGCCCTGGTCATCGGTGATGAGCGAGAGCCCGAGCTGGCGCATGCGCTCCTCGGTCAGCGCGAGCGAGATCAGCCCGCGACCGTGGCTCGCCATGAAGTTGATCGCTTCCGGCGTTGCTTTTTCCGCAGCAACGAAGAGATCGCCTTCGTTCTCGCGCTCTTCGCTGTCGACCAGGATCACCATCCGGCCCCGGCGCACATCAGGCAGGATGTGTTCGACGATGAATTCGGAAGTTTTTTTCAACTCGCTCATCCAAAATGCCAAACCTTCAGCCCCGGCGTCCGCAGAGAGAGCCTCCTCTGTGGCTCATGCTCTTGCCGAGATCAGCCGCATGAACTCGGCGCGCGTCTTGTCGGCGTTGAATTCGCCGGTGAATGCCGATGTGGTCGCGATCGAGTGCTGCTTCTGGATGCCGCGCATCACCATGCACATGTGCTGGGCCTCGATCACCACCGCTACGCCGGCGGGCTTGACCGTTTCCTGAATGCAGTTGCGGATTTCGACGGTGAGCCGCTCCTGCACCTGCAGCCGGCGCGCGAAAGCGTCGACCACGCGTGGGATTTTTGAAAGGCCCACGATGTGGCCGTTCGGAATGTAGGCGACGTGCGCCTTGCCGAAGAACGGCAGCATGTGGTGCTCGCACAGCGAATAGACTTCAATGTCCTTCACGATCACCATCTGCTGGTACTCTTCGCGAAACATCGCCGAGCGCAGGATTCCCGCCGGATCGAGATCGTAGCCGTGGGTCAGGAACTGCAGCGCCTTGGCGACGCGCTCGGGCGTTTTCTGCAGGCCATCGCGCTCGGGATTCTCACCCATGTCCTTGAGAATCGCGCGATACTTGTCGGCGATGCGCCGGATCACGACCGGATTGTACTGGTCGATCTTGGCGTAGCCGTCCATCTCGTTTTCTTCGAGCATCTGCTGGGTAATGGGCGTCATGACTGGACTCCGGTAAGCGGCAAGCGGTGAGCGGAATAAACTGGAGAGGCTTGGCGCCCTGGCCCTTGGCCCCTGACCGCTTAGTGCTCGCTGGTTTGGCTATTCTACTCCGCGAGCCGCGCGCGGATGGCCTTGATGATGCCCTCCTTGTTAAGACCCGCCTCGACAAGCTGAATTCCCGGATCGCCTTGGTCGATGAACTTGTCGGGTAACCCCAGTTGCAGCACGGGAATTTCCCGGCCGTGCTCTTGCAGCGCTTCCAGCACCGCGCTGCCGGCCCCGCCCATGACCACGTTTTCTTCGACTGTCACCAGCCACTCATGGCGGTCGGCGAGCTCCAGCACGAGCGCCTCGTCGAGCGGCTTGACGAAGCGCATGTTGGCGACCGTCGCGTCGAGCGCTTCCGCGGCCTGCAGGCTGGGCGCCACCATGGCGCCGAATGCGAGGATCGCGAGCTTCCTGCCGGTGCGCCGGATTTCGCCTTTGCCGATGGTCAGGGCCTGCATCTGCTTTACGATCTCGACCCCCGGGCCGCTACCGCGCGGATAACGCACGGCAGCCGGCGTGTTCATCTGGAAAGCGGTGTAGAGCATCTGCCGGCATTCGTTCTCGTCCGACGGCGTCATGACGGTCATATTGGGCAGACAGCGCAGATAGGTGAGATCGAAACTGCCGTTATGGGTCGCGCCGTCGGCGCCCACCAGCCCCGCGCGGTCGAGCGCGAATACGATCGGCAGATTCTGGATCTGGATATCGTGGATCAGCTGGTCGTAGGCGCGCTGCAGGAATGTCGAATAAATCGCCACCACCGGTTTGCAGCCTTCACAGGCGAGCCCCGCGGCAAAGGTGAGCGCGTGCTGCTCGGCGATGCCCACATCGAAATAGCGGTCGGGATAAGCCTGCGCGAACCGGACCAACCCTGAACCTTCGCGCATCGCCGGTGTGATGCCGATGAGACGCTGGTCCTGGGCGGCCATGTCACACAGCCAGTCACCGAAAACCTGGGTATAGGTCTGCTTGCCGCCCGACTTGCCGCCGGCGATGCCGTTGGCTTTGTCGAACTTCGACACGCCGTGGTAGAGCACGGGGTCGGCTTCGGCGAGCTTGTAGCCCTGGCCCTTGCGGGTCACGACGTGCAGGAACTGCGGTCCCTTGAGCTGCTTGATGTTGCTCAACGTCGGAATCAGCGCGTCAAGATCGTGGCCGTCGATCGGGCCGATGTAGTTGAATCCGAATTCCTCGAACAGGGTGCCTGGCGTCACCATGCCCTTCACGTGTTCCTCGGCACGCCGGGCAAGCTCGCCCAGCATCTTCTCGCCAAGCCCTTTCGCTGCGGAATAAAAACGCCCCGACATGAGCTTTGCGAGATACTTGTTGAGCGCGCCGACCGGCGGCGAAATCGACATGTCGTTGTCGTTGAGTATCACCAGCAGATCGACGTCCATCGCGCCGGCGTTATTGAGCGCTTCAAACGCCATGCCGGCGGTCATTGCACCGTCACCGATGATCGCCACCGCGTGACGCGTCTCGCCCTTCAATTTGGAAGCCACCGCCATGCCGAGCGCGGCGCTGACCGAGGTGCTCGAGTGCGCCGTACCGAACGTGTCGTATTCGCTTTCTTCGCGACGCGGGAAGCCGGAAATACCACCCCACATCCTGAGCGTCTTCATGCGCTCCCGACGGCCGGTCAGTATCTTGTGTCCGTAGGTCTGGTGGCCGACGTCCCACACCAGCCGGTCGTGCGGCGTATCGAACACGTAATGCAGCGCGATGGTGAGCTCCACCGTGCCGAGATTGGACGACAGGTGGCCCCCCGTGTAGCTGACCGATTCGAGCAGGAAAGCGCGCAACTCGTCCGCGAGCCGCGGCAGTTGGCTTTTTTCAAGCTGGCGCAGCTCGTGCGGATAGTTGATCGTCTTCAGCAGTTCATACATCAGAATTCTCGCAGCACGATGAAATCGGCCAGCTGCCTGAGCCGCAAGCCCCGCTCGCCGAAACCGTCAAGCGCCCTGAGAGCCTTTTGCCTGAGTTCTTCGGCAAAGGACTTGGACTGCGCCACGCCGAGCGCGCTCACGTAGGTCGGTTTATTCCGCTGCGCATCCTTGCCGGCGGTTTTTCCCAGGGTGGCGGTCGACGCCTCCGCATCGAGCACGTCGTCAACAACCTGGAACGCGAGCCCGATGCACTTGGCGAAATGGTCGAGTTGGGCAAGCTCCTTCTCGTTCATGCTGGCGCCGCAGCGCACACCGAGCAGCACCGCGGCGCGAATCAGCGCACCGGTCTTGTGAATGTGCATGAATTCCAGTTCCGGCACGGACAGCGTCTTTCCAGTGGCTTCAAGGTCGATCGCCTGTCCGCCCGCCATGCCGCGCGACCCGGCGGCGGCTGCGAGAAGCTTCACCATTTCAAGCTGCGTCGCGGCATCGTCCGCAAGACGGTACTCGGCCATTAACTGGAACGCGAGACTCTGCAGCGCGTCGCCGACCAGGAGCGCGGCCGCTTCGTCGTATTCGACATGACACGTCGGCTTGCCACGGCGCAGTACGTCGTCGTCCATGCACGGCAAATCATCATGCACCAGCGAGTAAGCATGAACCAGCTCGACCGCGGCGCCGGCAATTGCGACGCGCCCCGTATCGGCCTGCGCGAGTTCGCCCGCGCTGAAAGCGAGCAGCGGCCGCACGCGCTTGCCCCCGCCAAGCACCGCGTAGCGCATCGCCTGGTGCAGGCGCTGCGGGGCGATCTCGGCCGCGGGCAGCACGCTTTGCAATGTCGATTCAATGCGGGTCTGCCGGGCATGCACCCAGCTCTGGAAGTCGACGGAATTGCTCACTGCTCGGCCGAGCCGAAGTTTTTCAGGACCCCGTCCTCGAGGACCTTGACCTGCTGCTGCGCGTCCTGCAGGGCCGCCTGGCAGAACTTGAGCAGTTCGGCGCCCCGTTTATACGATGCGAGCGACTGCTCGAGCGACATCTGTCCTGCTTCCATGCCGTTGACGATTGTTTCCAGCTCCGCCAGCGCCGACTCAAAGGTTTGTGTATGCTGCAATTTTGACGACTTGGACATGGCGTGGAGCCGCCTTTTTGGCGAAACTGAAAGGGTAGCGCAATCAGAAGGTTGCGGTCAACGCGCGATCCAGACTGATCTGGATCGGCGGAGCGGGAAAGGCTTAAACCGCTCCGCCCGGAACCCGGGCACTCGCGCGCTACGCACAAACAGCGCTCCGTGCAGGACAGACGAATAAGCGTCAAAAACGATTCTCTCTCCGAGCCCGCTGTATTTGCGCTTTCGCGTGAATTCAATCGACCTTCGCACCGGCCTCCTTGGCGACCCGCGCCCACTTGACAAGCTCGCGCGAGATGAATGCACCGAATTCTTCCGGCATGAGCGGCGCGGACAGGATTTGCGTGACCGGCGCGAAATCCTTGACCGGGTCGTATGCGAGCTTCGGGTAAACGCCGGGCGCCATGACAACGAACGAAGAAACGCCGAGGACCATGGTGTAGCCGTCGGCTGGCATGCGGGCAGCGATACCCATGCCCAAGGTGCCCCCGGAACCCGGACGGCTGTCGATAATGACCGGCTGTCCCCACATCTCGCTCAGCCTGGGCGCGATGGCTCGAGCGATGAGGTCCCCGGCGCCACCTGCCAGCACGGGGGCGAGCCACCGCACCGGTTTCGTCGGATAGACGTCGGTAGCCCAGGCGGACAAGGCACACGACAAAGCGAGCGTCATTAGCAAGTTGCGCATCCAGCGTTTCTCCTCGTGCCGATTCATTTTACCGTCTGGCAGTTCAATTTTGTCAGCCCTGTCCAAGCTAAAACGTCCTTTGACTACTTATGCGAAGGCCCAAAAAGACCTGCTCCGGTGTCGATCGAGCTGGAGCTATCGGGGCGCTGTGTCTCCACTTGCCCGGTGGTTGTAGAGAAACGCGCAGTTCATGCCGGCGCCGCAGGCGCGAGCGGTTGGCGTGACCCACGCAGCGAGCATAGTGCCCATAGCGAACGAAAACAAGGATGGACTGCAAACGCGGCCCACGGCGCTTGCATCATTCGGGCCTTTCGGCGCGTCAATCTGGCGTGCAAGTTCACACCTAGGAGTTTATCGGACTTGGGTCGGACAAACTCCTAATGCAGCAGCAGGGGTTGGCGGGCGTGCCCTGCGGAAGAAAACTTGTAAGGATTCAAGACGCTCCGACGACTGATTGTCGGTGGCTGCCCTTGGCCGACCTTTCCAAGGTCCTGCTTGTCATCTCCTGTTCGAAGGCCGTTGTCGCATGCCGTACCTGACCAGAGAAGAAATCGAGGCCTTCGAGCCGGACCCGCTTCCCTGTCCCGGCGTCACAGCAATTGGTCACGCGCGCCGCGTGATGAAACGGTCGGGGAATTGGAATGCAAACCAGCAAATGGGAAGGCGCTGGCCCATCGGTTGCGTGGCCCTTGAGATTACCCAAAGATGCAACCTCGACTGCACGCTCTGCTATCTTTCCGAAAATTCGGAAGCCGTGCGCGATCTGCCGCTTGAGGAAGTATTCCTGCGCATCGAGCTTATCTATCGGTATTACGGGAGGAATACCGACGTGCAAATTACCGGCGGTGAACCGACGTTAAGAAGGCGCGACGAGCTGCTGGCTATCGTCCGCAAGGTGCGGGCCCTCGGAATGCGGCCTACGTTCATGACGAACGGCATCCGCGCCACCCGTGCACTGCTTGAGGAACTGGCCACAGCCGGGCTTGTCGACGTCTCATTTCACGTGGACACGACGCAACGGATAAAAGGTTATGCCAGCGAAGTCGAGCTCAATGAAATACGCCAGACATACATCGACCGTGCCAGGGGCCTGCCGCTATCGGTGCTCTTCACGACCACCGTCCATCGGAGAAATTTCCATGAAATTCCCGATCTCGTTCGATTTTTCAAGGCCAACGCCGGCGTTGTCAGAACCGCGTCCTTCCAGCTTGCGGCCGACACCGGGCGTGGGGCGCACGGCGGACGAGGCGATGCCATCACGCCCGACTCGGTCGCGAAGCAAATCGAGGCGGGAGCTGGTACTTCGATCAACTTTGAAGCCTCGCTCATTGGCCACCCCGCGTGCAACCGTTACGGGATGTGCCTGGAAGTAAAGGGAAGGCTGTTTGACGCTCTTGACGATACGACGTTCATCGGCCGCATGCTATCCGCGACCGCCCATCTCGACTTGCCTCGGAATGACACCGCTAGTGTAATAAAGAGCTTTTTGTGGTGGCTTGCTGCAAATCCGCGACACTGCATCCCCATAGTCAAATGGGCGGCCCGCAAAGTCTGGAGAATGCGCGAAGAGCTTGTCGCAGCGCGCGGCAGGGTCAACACCATTTCTTTCCTTATTCATAACTTCATGCACAGCGGCGCCCTCGAGCGCGACCGAATCAACGCGTGCGTGTTCAAGGTCATGACCGCAGACGGGCCGGTTTCAATGTGCATGCACAACGCGAAGCGGGACCATTTTATCCTCCAGCCCATCAGTGTCCGGACTCCTGATGGAAGAAAATACTGGCAGCCGCTGACCGGCAAAATGAGGCTGAATCCGGACGTTGCTGGCGACGTCAAACCAGAACAGCACGGACTGAAGCGTCTCAAGGGACTGGCCCGGCAACGATTGCTTGCGCGGCGAAGCGCTTAGCGTGGCCACGCCGACGTTAATTCTGCGAGGAGCACACGGTACTATGAAAGCGCTGATTTTTGCGACAATCCTGTCGGTAGCGATCCTTGTTCCGCCGGCGATCGCGCAGGAACGCGAGACCGACGCGCTTGCCCACTGGACCAGGGTGTTGAGGGTTTTCGTGAATAATCAGGGTGAGGTGGATTTTCGGGGATTGGCGAAGGACCCGGCAGACCTGAAAGCTTTTGTGGACTTCATTGCCAAAGTCAGCCCGGAATCAAATCCCGCGCTGTTCCCCACCATGGAATCCAGGCTTGCCTACCATATCAATGCCTATAACGCGTTGGCGATGTACAACGTCATCGATTCCGGCATGCCAACGTCGCTGTCCGGCCTGCGGAAGGTGGGGTTCTTCGTTTTCAAGCAGTTCTCCATCGGCGGCAGGACCATGTCGCTCTATGCCTACGAGAACGAAGTGATACGGCCTCTGGGAGACGAGCGCGTCCATTTCGCCCTCAACTGCATGGCGGTGGGATGCCCGCGCCTGCCGAAAACCCCCTTCACGGCGAGCGAGCTTGACGATCAACTCGACCGGGAAGCCCGCCGTTTTTTTGCCGAGCCTCGCAATCTGCAACGAGTGCCGGAAACGAAAACCGTGCGCCTGTCCGAAATCCTCAAGTTCTACCGGGAAGACTTCCTGCGGCGCAGCCCCAATCTGATCGCCTATGTGATCCAATACGCGCGCGAGAAAATTCCGGAGGACTACGCGGTCGAGTTTATTGGATACGACTGGACCATCAATGATCAAAACAGAACCGAACGGTAAAGCGCTTGTCGGGCGGCCGGGCCAGGATCCCGATCGAGTAAAAGAGAGAAAGCTTATCGGCCTTCTCGCTTTCCTTGGCCTAGTAATCGTCGGCCTGGCTGGCTGCGACAAGACTCCCGATTTGGCCGAAAAATTTGGACGCGCCCGGCAGCCGGATCAGGTCGAGAGCTTTTTGCAGGGCTACTGGGCCCGACCGCTAAGCGCCCAGGGAACGCCCCCGGCTCAGTTCAGCGTGCTCGAGGCATCTATTGACCCGCATTCGTGCGGCACCTGTCACGTTGCGCAATTCGACGATTGGAAGAAGAGCCTCCACAGTCAGGCGATGGGGCCCGGCATACTGGGACAACTGGTCGATATGTCCCCTGACGCGACGCAAGAACATCAGGATTGCATCCGTTGCCACGCCCCGCTCAAGGAACAGGCCGACAGTCTGGCTGCCTCGCTTGCCCGCAAGGAGGCTTACACTTCTCGTCCCGCAAAGGATATCGGGTCCGCGCTGCACGATCAGGGACTCATCTGTACCGCATGCCACATGCGCGAATATCAACGGTATGGGCCGCCACGCAAGGACGGTTCGACACTGGATCCCACCGCGCAGCTTCCGCACAACGGTTGGATCAGCAATGCGGCGTTCGAGGATTCGCGCTTCTGCGCCGCCTGCCACCAGTTCACTAAAGACGAATACGCGCTGAACGGCAAGCTGCTAGAAAACACCTACGAAGAGTGGAAAGCGAGCCGCTACGCGCGCGAAGGCAGGACGTGCCAGTCCTGCCACATGCCGGAGCGCCGCCACCTGTGGCGCGGAATTCACGACCCGGAAATGGTGAGAAGCGGCGTCACCATTGATGCGACCCCTGCCGCCATCCAATCGGGGATGGTATCGGCTGCGCTCACCATCAAGAATACCGGAACCGGACACCATTTCCCCACCTACGTCACCCCTAGAGTAGTAGTGGAGGCCTATCAGGAAGGTGCCGACCGGCAAATGCTGAAGGGAACGCTGCGGGAATACATCATCGGCAGGCAGGTATCGCTCGATTTGAGCAAGGAGATCGCCGATACTCGGATCGCACCGGATGAGCAAGCGGTGTTCGACTACCGGGCTCCGCTGAAAACTGGAGCCGTGGCCCTTGTCTTCCGCGTGCGAGTCGAACCCGATGCCTTCTACACGGGTTTTTATCGTTCTCTGCTGGAAGGAAATCAAGCGGGCAAAGGGGAGCACCTGATCAAACAGGCGCTGGAAAACTCTCTGGCGTCGCAGTTCGCGTTTTATACCGCCCGCCGAACCCTGCTGAAATGAAACGCCGCAGGTAACAAGACACGTAAACTGGTCAACTGGTGCGAATTCTGTGTCGACCTCAATTCCGCCGTCGCGCTGGAGCGCCACGTCCCGGAAACCAAGCTCGACGCCCTGAACGACTTCGAGCATTCGCCGTTATTCAGTGAGCGGGAGAAAGCGGCGCTCGCCTACGCCGAGACGATGACCCGCGCGAGCGGCAAGGCGGACGAGGCGTTTATGGCCAGGCTGAAAAGGCATTTCGACGAGGACGCCGTCATCGAGCTGACCGCCCTCGTCGCGTTTCAGAACCTTTCGAGCAAGTTCAACGCCACGCTCGGCGTTCCACCTCAGGGATTCTGCAGCCGCGGAACCCGCGTTGCGCCGCAAACGCGCTCACTGACATCAACACCAGACCCAGGATAAGTACCGTTCGCTGCCAAAAAACTTTCATGATAGAAACCTCCATATGGTCATATCGATCGATAGCCTCCATTCGTCCGCCCTACCTGTGCCCGTCCGGCCAAGTAATCATCGGCATGTTGATCACGACGCCCGGCTGCTTGATCTCGATTTCCCCTTGCGTGAGCGCCTGTTTCACTTCTCCGGCGCTCCGCAACTCGCGCGCCCGCTCAGGCCGTTTCCAGGAAACGAGTTGGAGTGCGCGCAGCGGCGTGTAGCCCGCCTGCCCGGGTGGGTTGTCGAACACGTCGGGCTGAAACTTGAAGGGACCTTCACCCGCGACGCCGTTGGTAAACACATAGACGTTGGCGAGCGACTCCTTCGGCGCGTTCGCAAGCGAGGGAACGGTGAGAACGGGCGAGCCCTTCATCTGCGTCAGGAGTTTCGCGACCTCCGGATCTGAAGCCTCGGTATGGATAAAGCGGACCCGCTGTCCTTCCATAAAGCCGTCTACCGGTGGAACGACGAATCCGGTTTGCTCGCGGGCCGCAAGCACGAACCAGCCGATGATCAAGGCCACCAAGGCCGTGACGGCCAGATTACGCACCCATGCCATATCGCTCTCCGCTGACTGAAATGTTTACGCTCCCTTCTTCTGAGCTGTCCGTCACGACTTCGAAGCCGCGCTCGATGATCGCTCCGCGAATGCCATCCGCATCGGCGCAGTCCGCTCGATATGTCACTGTAACGAGCTTCTTCTCAGGCTCTCCGGAAACGTCTTCGATGCCGTCCAGCTTGCATACGGCCTCCGCGATCGAAGCGAGGCAGTGCTCGCAGTGCATGTTGGCGATCGTGTAGGTGACGCTCGCGTGCGCCGCGCGGCGCGGCTTCGCCGGCAACAGTCTGCCGGCGAAGGAATTGGTGAGCACCGCGGTGATGCTCGCCGCCATTGCGATCATCGCCCACACCGGATGAATGAGGCCGGTGACGGCGAGCGGCACGCCGATGCCGTTGAAAGCGAACGCGAGCGCGAGGTTTTGCACGGTCTTGCGATAGGAAAGCCTGCCGATGCTGAACGCTTCGACCACCGCGGTGAGCCGATGGCCGACCAGCACCACGTCGGCCGACTCGATGGCGATGTCGGTGCCCGCGCCGATAGCGATCCCCACATCGGCTTGCATGAGCGCGGGCGCGTCGTTGATGCCGTCGCCGACCATGGCCACCCGTCCGCGCGCTTGGAGCCGCCGCACAATCTCGGCCTTTCCACCAGGCAGCACGCCGGCGTGAACGGCGTCGATTCCCAACTTGCCTGCGATGGCGCGCGCCGCGCGTTCGTTGTCACCCGTGACCAGAATCGTCTCGAGCCCCGTCCCGCGCAGCGCCGCCACCGCCTGCTGCGCGTCCGCGCGCAGGCTGTCGCCCAGGGCGAGCAGGCCCAGGCAGGCCCCACCACGCGCCACCGCGATCACCGTATATGCCTCTCTTTCCAGTGCCTCGATTCGGGCCTCAAGTGCCGCGAGAGAAACCCCACGCTCGGCGAGAAAGCGTGGGCTTCCGACCAGCGTCTGCGTTCCCTCAATTCGCGCCACGACCCCCTTGCCCGGGATCGCCTCAAAGCTGTCCACGCCAGGCGGCGTGATGCCACGCTCGAAGGCAGTTTCCACGATCGCGCGCGCAAACGGGTGCTCGGAAACCGCTTCCGCGGCCGCGGCGACTGCCAGCAATTCGCTCTCGACCGCCCCAAAGCTCACGATCCCGCGCAGCGACGGACGGCCTTCGGTGAGGGTGCCCGTCTTGTCGAGCACGATCGCGCGGATGTCCTTTAGTACCTGAAACGCTTCCCCCGAGCGCATCAGGATGCCGCGCTCGGCGGCCATGCCGCCGCCGCGGATCATCGCCAGCGGCGTTGCCATTCCCAAAGCGCAGGGATAGCCCATGACGAACACGGCGAGGGCGGCAAAAATCGCGCGCGTCCAGTCGGGAGTACCAGTCAACCACCAGGCGCCGAACGTCCAGATCAAGAGCGCGGCGGCCGCGAACAGCACGACACCGGGCACATAGATCTGCAGGATGCGGTCCACCAGCGCAAGCAGGCCGGGCTTCAGCGCGCGCGCTTCCTCGACCTGCCGCGCCACTTGGCTGAGAAAGCTCTCTTCGCCGACCTTGGTCACCCGGACGAGCAGCGTGCCGTATTGATTGATCGAGCCCCCGATCACGCTGTCTCCAGCGCGCTTTTCCGCCGGGATCGATTCGCCGGTGACTAGATGCTCGTCCACCGCAGAGCTGCCTTCGACCACGACGCCGTCCACCGGGATCGATTCCCCCGGGCGGACGCGCACGAGATCGCCGGGTCCCACCTGTTCGATCGGAACCACCTGCTCCGACCCGTCGCGTACGACGCGCGCAGTGGCGGGCACCAACGCCAGGAGCTTTCGCACCGCCTGGGATGCGCGCGTGCGCACGAGCAGCGAGACCCAGCCGGACAATATGTGATAGGTGGTCACGAAGACCGCGACGCCGAAGAAATCCGGCGCCGGGAACTCGGAGTAGATGTAACCAAGAAATCCTCCGGCCAACCCGGCGAAGGCGCCGAATTCGAGCAGCACGTGCTGGTTCAGGATGCCGCGCCGCAGGCTGGCCCACGCCATGGTGAGGATGTGCCAGCCCGGGCCGAAGATCGTGGACAGCGCGAGGACCGGCATCAGCCAGTAGAGCGCGGCCATCGCCTGGGGCGGCAACCGCTCGAGCCACATCAACGCCATGGCTGAGAGCGAGATCGCGGATAACGCGGCGGCGAAGAGCAGATTGTCGCGCTGCTGCTTTAGCTCTTCCTCCTGCTCTTCGAAGGCGCGGACCTTATTCGAGTCCCGGATCGTGTAACCGAGGTCGCGCAACGTCTCCTGAAGATCGTCCGCGCTCACGACGCCGGGATTGAATTCGATCAGCGTCTCCTCGTGCGCGAGATTGACGTTGACGTTATGCACACCGTCCATGCGTCCGAGCGCCTTGGTGATGCTCGCGACGCAGAACGAGCAGGCCATCCCGCCGATCTTCAACTGGATCTTCTCCGCCCGTTCAAGGCTTCCCGCCATGCTCATTTCAGCCCCACCTCGACGATGAGGCAGCTCCTCGGTCCACAGCTTGAGGGCGACGCGAACATGCTGGTAGTCACGATGGCACATTCTCCTTGCGGTATCGGCCAGCTTCAGGTTAATCCCTGTAGCCGGGTCCAGAGTCAAGAGCCGTGCGCATCAGGGGCGTGGGGTCACGAAGAGGCCGAACCAAATCGACCATATGCCGAGGGCGATGAGCACGACCCCGGCCCAGCGCGGCACGCGTCCGCTCAATCCCGCGAGCCAGTCGAGCGCCCGCCGCGCTGCGGGAAAAAGCACGGCGACCGCCAAGGGGAGCGATAGCGCGAAGCCGAAAAGTGCCAGGGACAGGAAGCCGTTCGCAAGTGTCGCACCTGATACGCCGCTCGCGGCGGCGGCGCCGAGCAGAGCGAACAGCAGCGGCGCCGAACACGCGGGGATGTTGAGACCGAACAGCAGCCCGAGGGCAGCGGAGCCGCGCACGTCGCCGATGCGCGCGAGGCTCGGCCCGAGAGAAGTCATGATGTAGCCCGCGCGGCCCGCGACGAACAGCAGTCCCAGTGCAACGTAAAGGGCACCGAGCCCGGTCCACATCGCCTTCTGAAACCCGATGAATGCCGAGCCCACGAAGACCGCGATCGCCCCGAGCGCCCCGATAAACACAGCGCGCGTTACCGTGAATACGCCGACCTGCCAGAGCTTGACTGCGGGGGGCCTGCCTTCCATCACCTTGATGAAAACCAGCGTCGAGCCGATGGTGCACGGCTCGATGAATCCGACGAGACCGAGCCCGATGGGCAGGAGGATGGCCGCCGCGATGCTCTCGATCATGCGGTGGAACTGACCTTGTAGCCGCCTTTTTCGACCGCGGCAACGAGCTTCGCCTCGTCTGCCGCCGCCGGGTCGTAGAGCACGCGCGCACTGCCGTCTTTGAACGACACGCTCGATGCCTTGACGCCGGCCTCGATATCGAGCAGCGCCTTGATCGTCTCGGCGCAGCCGTCGCAGTGCATGCCTTCGATCTGCAGGAACACTGTCTTCATGTGATTCGTCTGCCTTAAGGCTTCACCTCGATCGTGCGGGCGATTTTCTCGGTGCGCTCCGTGACATGAGTGACGGCGACGATCTTGCCGCGCGTCGCGGGCAGGTAAACCACCTCGTTTCCGAGCTTGATCATCGTTCCCAGCGGAACCTTGATCGTAACCTCCTGGATTTTGCCGCCGACATTCGTTTCCATGGTCAGTGTCCCCTCGCACCCGCCTGGCTTGAACTGGCAGGCCGTAAGGCGTGTTCCGGTCACCTTGCCCTCGATGCGCTCATCAGCCCATGCCGCCCCCAAACCAACGGCGAGAAGGAGCGTTGCCGCCGCTGCCTTCATATACATTTGGCTCATGGTCGCCTCCTTTCGCGTGATACGCGTGGTGAATGAATCGTGCTGCTCATGGGGCGAGATGCCCGTCCTGAATATGGATGACGTGCTTCGCGCGCTGCGCGAGCGGCTCGGCGTGCGTGACGACAACGACGGTGCGCTCGCGGGCGATTTCCTCAAGCAGCTCATAAATGACCTGTCCCGTTTTCGAGTCGAGATTTCCCGTCGGCTCATCGGCAAGGACGAGCGGCGGATCGTTCGCAAGCGCTCGCGCGATCGCGACCCGTTGCTGCTCGCCACCGGAGAGTTCTCCCGGCCGGTGTGTTGCGCGAGCTGCCAGATCCATGCGGTCAAGCAAACCCAGAGCGCGCCGCCCGCGCTCGCTCTTATCCACGCCGTTGAATTCCATAGGCAGCATCACGTTTTCGAGCGCCGTCAGGTTCGGGATCAGGTTGAAGCTCTGAAACACGAAGCCCACCGTCTTGCGTCTGAATCCCGTCAATTCGGCGTCCCCGAGTGCCGCGAGATACCGCCCGGCCACGACGACCTCACCGCTGGTTGGCCGGTCCATCGCGCCGATCATATGGAGCAGCGAAGACTTGCCGCTGCCGCTGGGGCCGACAACCGCCACCATGCCGGGCGACTCGATGCGCAGATCAATGCCGTCGAGCGCGCGCACTTCCTGTGCTCCCTTGCGGTAAACCTTGGTGAGTGCTTGGAGCTGCACGACCGGAGCTTGCACACCGTTTGCCGCGCGGTCATTCATGCCGAATTGCCTCCATCGGGGAGAGTCTCACGATTTGCCGGATGCCCCATGCGCTACCCGCCAGCGCGGCGAACAGACAGGCTCCGATCAGGATACCGAGCGTCGCCGCGCTGAATTGCGGGGACAGCGATAGCGAGTTCGCGAGAGTGCTGTAATGCGAAGGAAGGAACGGACTGACGCCCAGGCCGAAAACGAGTTGTGCGAGCGGTCCTCCCCAAAGTCCGAAAAGTATCGCTGCGGTCAATGCGCCGAGCGCGCACAGCAGCACAGCCTCCGTCAAAAAACCTGCGACTATGCCCGAGTTCGAAGCGCCGAGGGCCTTGAGCGTGCCGATCTCCCACGCCCGCTCACGCACGACGAGCAGCATGACGAAGAACACCACGACGACCATCAGGGCCGCGGAGAGTCCGATTCCACCGTTCGCCAGGCGCTGCACCGCTGCTGTCGCAGTGGTCTGAAACTCGGCTACCGTGGTGGGTGAGATGATGTCTGCGACATCCCCAAGCATTGCTCTGAGCTGCCGTTCCACCGCCGGCAGGTTCTCGGCGGAATCGACCCGGACATAGAGCCAGGAAATCCCCTCGGTCATGCCGTAGACATCGCGGAACGTGTCGATGGGCATGAAGAGTTGCATATCGCCGAACACGTAGCCGCTGGCGTAAATGCCGACGATGGTGAGCGTCACGGGAGGGCGATCGAGGGCGAAAATTACGGGATGCGTGCGCTTCAGATCGAGCGTCAACGTAGCGCGGCCGACGTCCTCCGGCTTGATTCCGGCCCACCTGGCGACGCCTTGCCCGACGATCGCGGTCCGCTTGCCGCGATCTTCGTCGGTCAGGTCCCGGCCGAAGAGTATCTTCGGGTTTCCCGCCTCGCCGTGCGACTCCAGCCGGCGCGTATCCTTGGGATCGACGCCGACGATCATGGCAAAGTTGTGCCCTTCGGTTGGCGTCATGGCGAGCAGATAGGGCTCGACTCTCGCAACATGCTCTGCCCGCTTTACCCTTGCCAGCGCGTCCTGTGGAAGAATATCTTCGTTACCGACCATGTTGACGTGACCCATCGAGCCGCGCGCGCGCAGTTGGAGCGTGTTGTTCACGTTCTGCTTCAAGGCCTCGGTCTGCCGTTGCACGGCATCGCCGATCGACTGCATGACCAATAGAAGGAAGAAAGGCGCGCCGATCAGGGTGGCAACGAGAACGAGGCGCAATTTGCTCCGCCACAGGTTGCGCGCGCCGATCCGCAGCATGGTCATGCTGTCCTCCGCATCGCATCGACGGGGCTCAGCCGCACCCCCTGGATGACCGGGTACAGGCTGCCCAGCGCGGCAAACGAGACGGAACCGGCGAGAATCAACAGGACCACCTGGCGGTCGAACGCGATCGGCACGCCGAGAACGTGGCTCATCAGCGGAGCGAACGGCAGCGCGAGCAGCAGGGCGCCGGCGGCGCCGAGCGCGCTCACCGCAAAGGCTTCGGAAAGGAACTGGAGAACGATCTCACGGTTCGAGGCCCCGATCGCTTTCAGCGTGCCGATTTCGCGAATCCGCTCCCGCATGCTGAGGACCATGACGAATACTGTGAGCACGGCCCCGATCGCGAAGAGCAGGATAGCGGCATAGGCGCTCGCCACGGCGAGAGTTCCCAATGTGGTGCGAGCAGTGGAGACAGCCTCCGGAGCGGTCACGACATCGGCCTCGGGAATCTTCTTCAGGTCAGCCACCACCGATTCGACGTTCGCGACGGAATCGACGGTGACGAAGATCTTCGAAAGCTTCTTGCCGGGATTGAACGTCGCACGGAAGGCGTTGATCGGGATGAACACGTGGTTATCGCCGAAATCGTTCGCGGTGGTGTAGATGCCGATCACCTTGAACCGTTGTCCATTGAACAAGACATGTTGTTCGGCCCGCGCGAGATCGGAAGCATTGGCGATGCCCAACCTTTGCTCGGCGTATAGCCGTCCCACGATTGCCACGTTCGCGTTCTCGTCGCCCGCCTGCACGTTGCGGCCGCCGATGATGCGGGCGTTCTCGTAATCGACCTCGCCGATTGCGCGCAGCGCGGCACCCGGATGCAGGCCGATCACCATGGCGTAGGCGTTTTTCTTTGCAGGATCGACCTCGGGTTTGTACACGTACTCATCAACCCGGGCGAGATGGCGGGCATTGGGAATCCGCAATACGGCTTCCAGCGTATCGGTCGAGAAATGCTCCTCGCCGATCGGCTTGTCGCCGCCGAAACCGCCCGTCCCGAACGCGCCCGCCTCGCGCAGTTCGATCAGCGTGCGCACGCGGCCCTCCATGTTCGCGATCTGCTCGCGGCTGGCGAGAGTCCCCTGCACCATCAGCGCAAGAAACCCCGTCACCATCGACAGCAGCGCCACGACCACCACGGCCCTGGCCTTGTTCCTGAATGGGTTGATGAACCCGCGGCTCAACGCGCTCATAGTCTGGCGGGTTTCTCCGATTCGAGCGCGTCGAGGATCGGGCATTCGCTCACCGGCCCGCAGCCGGCGCAGGCGGCCGTAATCTGCGTGAGCGCGCGCTTCATGCCTCTGAGCGCGGCGATGCGTTGTTCGATGTCGGCGATCTTGCGCAGCGCGCGTGTCTTCACTTCGCCGCTGGACTTGCCGGGCATCGCGCGTAACGATAGCAGCTCTTTGATTTCCTTGAGCGAAAAGCCGAGATCCTTCGCTTCACGGATGAAGCGCAGGCGCTGGATGACGTCCGGTACGTATTGCCGATAGCCGGAACCGCTGCGCGCTGGCGCCGCGATCAACCCCTCGCGCTCATAGTAGCGGATGGTTTCCACGCCGGTGCGCGCGGCGCGGGCGACCTTGCCGATGGTCAGATGAGCTTGCATGGTCACTACTCCTTCGTTAAGTCTAAACCCCGTACCGCGCTGCGGGGTCAAGCGGTATTTCTGGCGCGCCTCTGGGCCGCGCGTGCTGCGCACCGATACCGCGGATCTCGCGGCGTTAGCCGCGATGCATGTCTTGTAGGGCGACTTCCAGGCCGGGGCTACGCGCCGCGTGCGCGAAAAGTCCTTGCCGCGATGATGCGAAAGATTGGCGGGGGTAATACCAGCGTTTGGACAATAGGCACGATACCGATATCAAGCACGGGGACTTGGGGCATTTCGCGCACATGGTGCAACTTTCGCGAGCCACAGCGCCAGAGGGGGAATTACCACCCACTGCAGCAGCGGCGAAAGACCGATCTCTAATTCGCCGAAACGTAACAACGGCATCAGAGCGGAGTATTCCCATCCCGCTCGCGCGACGGTGTTCATCCACTCGCTAAACACGGTGTAACCCACTGCCGCGATGACGGTGATCAAGCCCACCTTCCGCAAGCTCCAGCTTGGCACCGATCCTGCCCGCGTTGCGATGAGCGCGAACACCAATGCCAGTGTGCCGATTGCCACGTCTCCGAGCGTGCAATGTAGGACCGCATACGCAATGGAAGGCAGCGAGCCCTCCTCCCAGAGCGTGTACAACGAAAGTTGTGCGATTTCCCAAACCGTGTTGAGGATCGCCAGCGCCGGAACGTATCGCAGCGCAATGAAAGCCCGCGCCGCTTGCGATCGGAACCACGGTTGCAGTGTGGGCATCGGTCCGTCGATCATCATCTGCGTCGCTGGCTCCGACTTCCGCCAGCGCGATTGTGATAGATGCTCCGTCGCGGGGACGACCCAGCCATGGGCTACGCCCGCACCAGGTAATTGCGCATCAGTCCCGTCTCCGCGTGCTCCAGCATATGGCAGTGGTAGGGGAAGAGCCCCCCGAAATCCTTGAACGCGAGGAGCACCTGGGCGCGCTCCCCGGGCATGAGGAACACCTCGTCTTTCCAGCCCTCGTTCACGTAGCCTGCGCTCACGGAATTCACCGCCTCGGCAAGCGCGGGCTTAACGCCGCGCTCCAGGATCTGGAACTGCAGCCCGTGGATATGCATGGGGTGCGCCATCATGCCCATCATCCCCATCGAGGCGTCGTTGGTGAACTCCCAGATTTCAAGCGTGTTGAG
>Ga0156176_1192_pt2 | contig 37277 bp, 31 predicted proteins | sample RifCSPlowO2_12_FD_107829 | JGI IMG/M metagenome (GOLD analysis project Ga0156176, IMG submission 107829) | Betaproteobacteria bacterium RIFCSPLOWO2_12_FULL_62_58
AGGGATGGAAGGGTCGGGGATGAGGGATGGAAGGGTCGGGGATGAGGGATGGAAGGGTCGGGGATGAGGGATGGAAGGGTCGGGGATGAGGGACCGGGAGGGCCGGGGTGGGGATGGGTTTAGTGTGGCAGCCATTCTTAGCATTACCCCACCCCCATCCTAACCTTCCCCCTGAGGGGGAAGGAATGTTTTTATCCGTGAACTTCATGACACAGTAGTACTATCTAGTAGGGCCATTTCCATGGAATTGGTGGGCATGAATGTCCGCCCTATCGCGCTGCTCACCGCTTACCGCTCACTGATCATTGTTCACCGGTCACCGAAAGTTTCTCAGCCGCGGCGCACGAGATAGGCGACCGCGCTGTCGAGCGTCGCTAGTTCGCCGTAGTCGCTCTCGGGAATTTCGACCCCGAGTTTTTCGTGCAGGTGGATGATGACGTTGAGAAAATCGAAGGAATCGAGATCCACCTGATCGCGCAGCGGCTCATCGGGCGCGATGCTCGCCGGATCGACTTCCGGCGCGATGGCGCACAGCGTATCGAAGATTGCAGCGCGGACCTGTTCACGCGTCAACGCGGTCATCGCAACTTCTCCGGCTCCTGCAGCAAGCGCCCGAGCGCCGCAAGAAACAGCGCGCCACGGTGGCCGTCGCTCACGCGATGATCGGCTGCGAGCGTTGCGGTAATGACCTTGCGCACAACCACGGTTCCGTTCTCGGCCCGCGGCCGGCCGGTAATCTTCCCGAGTCCGACGATCGCGACCTGCGGCGGATAGATCACGCCGAATACCTGTTCCACGCCCTGCTCACCCAGGTTGGTCAGCGTGACCGTCGGATCGGCCATCTCCGAGCTGCGCAGCCGGCCGCCCCGCACGCGGGTGATGAGATCCCGCAGGTCGGCCATCAACTGGTCGAGGCTCTTCCGATCCGCATCATGAATCGCCGGCGCGACGAGCCCGCCGCCGCGCATGGCGATGGCCATGCCGAGATGCACCGCTTCCGAGGCGCGGAAAGCACCGTCCACCCAAAAACCGTTCATCTCGGGGGCCTCGCGGAGCGCGAGCGCGACCGCCTTCATCATCGGGATCACCGGCAGCAACCGTTCGGCGACGGAGCGCTTTGTGTTCTCCTCAGCAAGCCAGTTCGTAACTCGCGTCACATTGATGTCGGCCCCCAGATAGTAATGCGGGATCTCGCGCTTCGAACGCGACATCGCCGCGGCGATGGCCTTGCGCATCTGCCTTCGCCAATCACCGGTTACCGCCTCCTGCGGTGGCGCCGGCGCTTTTTCAGCCTGAGCCGCCTGAGCCGCGCGTTCGACATCCGCGCGAGAGATCACGCCGCCCGCCTCGCTCGGTTGGACCGCCGTGATATCGACCCCAAGTTCCTCGGCAAGCTTGCGTGCGGAAGGGGAAATTCTTTGGCGGCCTTCGGGAACCGCAGGCGATGGCACCTTGCTCACCGGCGCGGGCGCCGGCGGTGGCAGGATTTCTACTTGTGGTGCAACAGGCTCGCCGGCGGCACGCAGCAATGCAAGCAGCTCTCCCACGGGGACCTTCGTGCCGGGCTCGACAACGAGGCGCTCCACCGTGCCGCTTTCCCAGATCTCGACCTCGATTGCGCCCTTCTGCGTTTCGACCACCGCGACCGCCTGGCCGCGCTTCACCTCGTCGCCGGGCTTGATCATCCATTCGACGAGCGTGCCCGCCTCCATGTCCGCGCCGAGCGAGGGCATCCGGAATTCATGCATGGCGGCTCACCGTGCGCAACGCGGCATCGACGATCGTGCCGACTTGAGGAATCGCGGCATCTTCGAGGTGCTTCGGGTACGGAATCGGCACTTCTGCGCTGCAGACGCGCGCAATCGGCGCATCGAGCTCGAAGAACGCTTCCTCCATCGTGCGCGCCATGATCTCGGCCGCGAGGCTGCCGCTCTTCCAGCCCTCATCGACGATCACCATGCGGTGCGTCTTCGCGAGCGATCCGAGAACCGTCGGCATGTCCAGCGGCCGCAGGGTGCGCAGATCGATCACCTCGGCGCTCACGCCTTCGCCCGCGAGGCGATCCGCCGCCTGCAGCGTCTTGCCGAGCGAGCCGCCGTAAGTGACGAGCGTCAGGTCGCTGCCGGAACGCCGCATCGCCGCGTGGTCGATGTCCACCGCTCCGGCGTCCGCCACGAGCTCGCCTTCCAGGTTGTAGAGGAGCGCGTTCTCGAACATGATCACCGGGTCGGGATCCATGAGCGCGGTCCACAGCATGCCGCGCGCGTCTTCCAAGGTTGCCGGCGTCACGATGCGGATGCCGGGGATATGCGCGTACCAGCCCTCGAAGCTGTGCGAATGCTGCGCGGCCAGTTGGCGCCCCGCGCCGGTTGCCATGCGGATCACCAGCGGAATGCTGAATTGCCCGCCCGACATGTGCCGGATGGTGGCAGCGTTGTTCACGATCTGGTCGAGCGCGAGCAGGCTGAAGTTGCAGGTCATGACCTCGACGATCGGCAACATGCCGTTCAGCGCCGCGCCGATGCCCGCGCCGACGAACGCCGATTCCGACAGCGGGGTGTCGCGAATCCGCGCATCACCGAATTCCTCGAGCAGACCCTTGCTCACGGCGTAGCTGCCCCCGTAGCGGCCGACGTCCTCTCCCATCAGGAACACACGCTCATCGCGGCGCAGTGCTTCCCGCAGCGCTTCACGCAGCGCGTCGCGGTAGGTGATCCGCATTGTTGCTACCGTTGCCGCATTCATCCTGAAACCCCCTTAGCCACAGAGATCACAGAGATCAGTGGCACTACCTTTAGCTGAAATGTGCGCACGATCACGGCTCAGAAGGTGTGTCGTTCCCGTGAAAACGGGAACCCATACGGCGCATCATCTTGCGTGAACCATCCTATGGATTCCCGACTTCTCGGGAATGACAGCGCGTGTTGGGTCATCATTCCGCTCAATCTGCCTTAAAGTAGTGCGATTATTCTCTGTGATCTCTGTGGCTGACTTGCGTTTTTGGGTTCATGCGGTCCTCGTCGTGTAAACATCGCGGGCCAGGTCTTCGACCGGCTCCCAGGTCCCCGCCTCGGCGAAGGTGACCGCCGCGCCGATCTCGTCACCGATTCTGGTTTCGATCGCAGCGAGCCCTGCATCATTCAGCACCCCTTCGGATTTGAGCCGCTCAGTGAATGTGCGTATCGGGCAGCGCTTCTTCCACTCTTCCACTTCCGCCTTGGCGCGGTAGAGCTCCGGGTCGAACATGGAGTGGGCGCGGAAACGATAGGTTCGGAACTCAATGAACTGTGGCCCTCCGCCGGCCCGCACTTCAGCCACCGCCTGCGCGGTCGCATCCGTCACCGCCATCACGTCCATCCCGTCCACGGATCGCGCCGGGATTTTGTAGCTGCGTGCCTTCTCGCACAGATCGGTATCGGCCTCCGAGCGTTCGAGCGCAGTCCCCATCGCATAGAGGTTGTTCTCGCACAGGAACAGGGCGGGCACCTTCCACAGCGACGCGAGATTCAGCGATTCGTGAAACTCGCCCTCGGCCACGGCCCCTTCGCCGAAAAAACAGGCGGTCACGCGCGGGTGGCGCGTGAGCTTGTCGGCGAGCGCGAAGCCGACCGCGAGCGGCAGGCCGCCGCCGACGATCGCGCTACCCCCGTAGAACCGGGTGCGCGCATCGAATATGTGCATCGAGCCGCCGCGGCCGCGAGAGCACCCCTCGTACTTCCCGTACATCTCGGCCATCACCGCCCCGGCCGGAATGCCGCGCACGAGCGCATGGCCGTGCTCGCGGTAGGTGGCGAGTATCGCGTCCTCGGGCGTGAGCGCCTGCATCGCGCCGGCCGCCACCGCTTCCTCGCCGATGTAGAGATGGAGAAAACCGCGGATCTTGCCGGCGCTGTAGAGCTCGGCGCATTTCTCCTCGAAGCGCCGGATGCGCAGCATCTCTTTAAGAAGTTTCACGGCGAGCGCGCGATCGAGCATCATCCGCCTCCTTCGAGAGTCGAGGTGTCGCCCTCGGGCAGGCCCAGCTCGCGCGCCTTCAGGAGCCGCCGCATGATCTTGCCGCTCCGGGTCCGCGGCAGGCTCGCCAGAAAATCGATCTCCTTGGGCGCAACGGCGGCCCCCAGGCGTTTGCGCGCGAAGCCCAGCAGTTCACGCCGCAGCGGCTCGCTCGCTTCAAAGCCCTGCTTGAGCGACACGAATGCCTTCACCGTTTCGAACTGCATCGGATCGGGCTTGCCGATCACGCCGGCTTCGGCGACGGCGGGATGCTCCATCAATGCGCTCTCCACCTCGAACGGACCGATCAGGTGCCCGGATGATTTGATCACGTCATCGGCGCGTCCGACGAACCAGAAATAGCCGTCGCTGTCACGCTTTGCGAGATCTCCCGTGAGATACCACCCGTCGGCGAAGCACTTGCGATACCGCTCGTCGTCGTGCAGGTAGCCGCGAAACATCGAAGGCCACCCGGCGCGCAGCGCAAGCTCGCCTTCCATTCCGGGTTCGGTCCAGACGTCGACGCCGCCTGCTTTGGTCTTCTGCACGATCGCGGCCTCGACGCCCGGCAGCGGGCGTCCCATCGATCCGGGCTTGATGTCCATCGCCGGGTAGTTCGCGATCATGATGCCGCCGGTTTCCGTCTGCCACCAATTGTCGTGAATCGGCAATCCGAACGCTTCCACGCCCCATAGCACCGCTTGCGGGTTCAGCGGCTCGCCGACGCTCGCAATAAAGCGCAGGTCGGGAAATTCGTAGCGCCGCGCGGCCTCGGCTCCTCCCTTCATCATCATGCGCACTGCTGTCGGCGCGGTGTACCACACGCTCACCCGCTCCTCTCTTAGGACCGAATACCAGCGCTCGGCATCGAAGTCGCCTTCGTCAACGATGCTGGTCACGCCGTTGGTGAGCGGCGAAATGATTCCGTACGATGTTCCCGTGATCCATCCGGGATCGGCGGTGCACCAGAAAATGTCTTCGGGATGCAGATCCAACGCCAGTTGCCCGGTGACATGATGAGCGATCACCGCACCGTGCACGTGGATCGCCCCTTTCGGTTTGCCGGTGGTGCCGCTCGTGAAATGGAGCAACGCATAATCTTCGGCAGCGGTCGGCGCAATCTCGAACACCGGGCTCGCCGCGTCCAGCAGTTGCCGGAAATCCAGCGTTCCCGGGATCGCGGTCCGCGCCCCGCGATCGCCGATCAACAGCACGTGCTTGAGTTGCGGCAGGCGGTCCCTCAGTTGAGCGACTTTCTTCCCGTACAGACTTTCGGTGGTAATCAGGACCTCCCCTTCACCGATCGAGAGCCGCGTGTGAATCGGTTCGGGCCCGAATGCAGAAAACAGCGGGCAGGAAACGCTGTGGTTCTTGAGCGTGCCGAGCACGGTGACATAAAGCTCGGGAATGCGTCCGGCCAGCACGAAGACTCGCGCTCCAGCGCCGACGGCGAGACCTTGCAGCACGTTCGCAAAGCGGTTCGTGAGATCGCGCAGCTCGGAGTAAGTGAAATCGCGCCGCGTGCCGTCCTTTCCGATCCAGCGCAGCGCACGGTGCGTCGCGAGAGGGCTTTGGGCGTGCCGGTCGACGGCTTCGTGCGCGATGTTGATGCCGCGCCCTCCCGGCAGGCCCGACAGCGTCTGCGCGGCCTTGTCCCAACTGAACTCGGCACGCGCGCGTTCGTAATCGAGCAGGTTGGGTGACACCCGCTCCGCGAACGGGCGTTTGCCGATGGTCTCGGGTATCACGTATTTTTCTCCCGTCAGGCAGCCTGCGCAGTTGCTTTCTAATATAGTGTTTCACCGCCGCTGCCGACTTGACGTAGATCAACCCGCCCGTATGCGTACGCTTCGCCGGGAAGCTCCGGTTACCGGGTGAAAAACAGTGCGTCAACGCCCTGTGCCGTGGCGGGGGCCTTATAATTGCGCTCGAACCGGAAGGTGCCGCCGCAGCATGAGAAAGACCATAGAACTTCACACCGGCAAGCGCGAAGAGCTGATCGACATCACCGCGCAGGTCGCGGAGGTGGTGCGCGGGAGCGGCGTGCGCGATGGTCTGGTCAACGTGTATGCCCAGGGCGCGACAGCGGCCATCATGATCCAGGAGAACTGGGACGCGAGCGTTCCGACCGATGTGGTCAATTTCCTGAGGAAACTCATTCCGCCTGGAGTATGGCTGCACGATGCGCAGGATAACAATGGCGATGCCCATATCAAGGCTGGCCTCGTCGGCCCGTCGGAGACCATCCCGGTGATCGACGGCAGGCTTGGATTATCGAGATGGCAAGGCATCTTCTTTTGCGAGTTCGACGGGCCGCGCGAGAAGCGTAGCGTCGTGTGCACGCTGCTGGCCGATCGAACGTGAGACACGCTCCGGTATTGACTCAGGTCAAATGCGTGCCGTGACTTATCTTCTCGCGCCGGCGATCTTCATTTTCTTCGCGTTCTCCTTGCACTTGGGTGCGCGGAGTCGGGTCGGTGTCCGGCACATGCGTTACCTGCTCTAGCCAGACCGTCGCCTCGCTGTCACTGGGCGCGCGATAATCCCCGCGTGGCGACAGGGAGCCTCCGGTACCGACCTTCGGCGCATTGGGAATCGCACTCCTCTTGTATTGGCTCATTTGAAAGAACCGCAGCAGAAACACTTCGAGCCACCGTTTGATCTCGGCAATCCCGTATTCGCGCCGCTCCGCCAGGGGGATGTCCGGCCACTGACCGCGTGTGCGGTCGCGCCAGGCGCAGAATGCCATGAAGGCGATCTTGGGCGGGGCAAAGCCGAAGCGCAGGATGTGATACAGCGTGAAATCCTGCAGCTCGTAGGGTCCGATTACCTCCTCGGTGCTTTGCCGCGGCTGGTCGTCGCTCTTGCCCGGTAACAACTCGGGACTGATCGAGGTGTCGAGTACCTGTTCGAGCACGGCGCTCGCCGCCTCGCCCAGCTGGCGGGTGCTCGCAACGTGCCGGATGAGAAACTGGATCAGCGTCTTCGGCACGCTGGCGTTGACATGGTAATGCGCCATTTGATCGCCCACACCGTAGGTGCACCAGCCCAACGCAAGTTCGGACAGGTCGCTTGTGCCGACGACCGGCGCCTGTTGCAGATTGGCCAACCGGAACAAATGACTGGAGCGCTCGCCGGCCTGAACGTTCTCAAACGTGATGTCGTACACCGGTTCTCCTTCGGCGAACGGGTGGCCGATGTCCCGTAACATCTGCATGCAGCTTGGCCGGATATCGATTTCGCCCACCGTACAGCCGATGGCGGCCATGAGCTGCCGGGCCTGCAACAGGGTGCGCTTGCTGGTGGCGAAGCCCGGCAAGGTGTATGCGAGGATGTTGCCGCGCGGCAGATGCATCAGGTCCATTGCGCGCGCGCAAACGATTAGCGCCTGGGTGGAATCAAGTCCCCCGGAGACACCGATGACGACCTTCTGCGCCTTGATAAAGCTTAGACGTTTTACCAACCCCTGCACCTGAATCTCGTACACCTCCTGACAGCGCGCATCGCGGGTGACGGGATCGCTCGGCACGTAAGGAAAGCGCGCGATGTCACGTTCGAGCAGCAGTTCCTGGTCGTCCGGCAGACTCGCCGAAAAGGGAATCAGCCGGAAGCCTGAGATCGCAGCGTGGTGTCTGTCCACCGACTGGCGGAAGCTCGTTTGCCGCATCCGGTCCTGGGCAATGCGGTCGAGATCGATATCGGCGGTGGTCAGCCGGGACTCATAAGCGAAGCGGCGCGTCTCGGCCAAACGCAAACCGTTCTCGTAGATCATGCCGTGACCGTCCCAAGCCAGATCCGTGGTCGATTCGCCGAACCCGGCTGCGCAATACAGGTAAACGGCAAGGCAGCGTCCGGACTGGTTGGCGACGAGCTGCGTGCGATACTCGTGCTTGCCGATGGTGATGTTGGAGGCGGACAGGTTGACGAGCACGGTGGCGCCGGCCAATGCGGCGTAGGACGATGGTGGGATCGGCGTCCACAGGTCTTCGCAGATCTCGACGAACAGCGTGAGCAGCGGCTGCTCTGCCGGCCGGAACAGAAGGCGAGTACCAAATGGCACGGCGCCCTGCCCGCATAGATCGATCTCCCCGCGCATGGCGCTATCCCCGGGCGCGAAATGGCGCAGCTCGTAGAACTCCCGATACCCGGGTAGGTACGACTTGGGGGACACCCCGAGGATGCGGCCTTGATAAAGCACTGCGGCGCAGTTATAGAGCAGTCCTTCGACGCGCAGCGGCAAGCCGACGATCGCAATAACGGAAAGGTTGCGCGATTCCTCCAATACCTGGGCGAGCGCTCGTTCTCCGGCCTCGAGCAGCGCCTGCTGATGGAACAAATCCTCGCACGAGTAGGCCGTCAACCCCAGCTCCGGAAACGCGGCAAGGCAGGCCTTTCGGTGCGCCGCCTGGCGCAGGAGCTGGATGGTTTGGGCCGCGTTGAAAGCCGGATCCGCCACCCGCACTTCCGGTACGCATGCCGCCGCACGAACGAAGTTGTGGTGGTAAAGATTGAAAAACGTCACTCGCGTGCACCTTCCACAAAGACGATGTCCCGGATCGTCGGCCTCGATGCCGCTTTCGGCACATCGATATCGGGGTCGAGGTCCTTGTGATGGAAGGGCGTCGGATCCATCGAGTTAAACAGCTGCGCGAGCTCGCGAAGACGCAGTTCGATCCGATGCACGGGTGGAGCGCCGGTTTTCATGGCGGAGAGCGCCGCATTCAATCTCGACAGGTCGCGTATCGTTTCGCTTCCGCGGGGCCCGTTCGCCTGTCAGCTCATCCCTTGACGCACACTTTGGGACGCAGGAACGCGACGCGGCGGGCAAGTCCCGCCTGCTCGGTCGCTTCCGCTACCAGATCGACGTCCTTGTAGGCGCCGGGCGCCTCTTCCGCCGCGCCCCGCATCGAGCGCGTGCGGATCAGTATGCCTTGCCCGGCCAGCTCATCGATGAGTTGCCGCCCGCGCCACTGTTTAAGCGCCTGATGCCGACTCATCGCGCGCCCCGCGCCGTGGCTCGCCGAGCTGTATGCCCGCTCCTCGCTCTCGCGCGTGCCGCACAGGATGTAGGAACCGGTGCCCATGCTGCCGCCTATGATCACCGGTTGGCCGACATCACGGTAGCGCGGCGGCAACGTCGGGTGTCCGGGGCCGAACGCGCGGGTCGCGCCCTTGCGGTGCACGTAGAGCAGCCGCTCGCGACCGTCCACGACATGGCGTTCGGCCTTGCACGTGTTATGCGAAACGTCGAACAGTGTAGCGAGCTGGGCGTCGGGAAAGAAATGATGGAATACGCGGCGCGTCAGATGTGTGAGAATCTGGCGGTTGGCCAGCGCGCAGTTCATCGCGGCGTTCATGGCGCCGATATACTGCTGTCCTTCATCGGACAGGATCGGCGCGCATGCCAGTTCGCGATCCGGCAGCTCGATGCCGAGCCTTCCCGCCGCTTTCGCCAGGCTCACCAGATAGTCGGTGCCGACCTGGTGACCGAGACCGCGCGAGCCGCAATGAATGGAGACCACGGTCTGCCCCTCCCTGATGCCGAACGCCGCGGCCGCCACGCCATCGTGGATGCGGTCCACCACCTGCACTTCGAGATAGTGATTGCCCGATCCCAGGGTCCCCATCTCGCCGCGCTGGCGTTTCTTGGCGAGTGGCGACACGTCGGCCGGCACGGCATCTGCCATGCAGCCGCGTTCCTCTATGAATTCGAGGTCCTCGAGCGCCCCGTAGCCGTTCTGCACCGCCCACCGCGCACCGCCCTCGAGAACGCTATCGAGCTCCGACGGCGCGAGCTTGATGTCGCCTTCCTCGCCGACGCCCGCCGGGATGTCGCGAAACAGGCTGTCCGCGAGCGGGCGCGCCCGCGGCGCGACTTCCTGCCACGGCAATTCGCTGCGCAGGCAACGGATGCCGCACGAGATGTCGAAGCCGACCCCGCCCGCCGAAATGATGCCGCCGCGCTCGGGATCGAATGCGGCCACGCCGCCGATGGGGAAACCGTAGCCCCAGTGCGCATCGGGCATGGTCATCGCGCAACCCACGAGTCCGGGCAGCCGCGCGACGTTGGTGATCTGTTCGAGCACCTTGTTGTCCATCGCCGAAAGCAGCTCGCGGCTGCCGTACAACCTGACCTCGCCGCGCCGCTCGCCCGACTCCAGGAGCACGGACCAGCACCACGGGTTGAGCTGTTGCAGTCTCGCGAGATCCATAGGGTTTGGTTAAACGTCCACCACGCAACGCGCTTCCCATCCCGTCGCGGAAGACTTCACAGACAGCATCGTCAGTGTCGCACCTTTCACTTCCACGCCGCGCTCAAGATCGGCACGCCAGGTCTCGCCGGCCGCCGAGCCGCGCCACACCACCCCGTCGTGATCGAGGCGGAACTCCGCAAAAACCATTCCCTGCTCGCGTGCCGTCGCCAGCAGCAGATTGAGCCACCGCACCAGCGCAAGCTCGATGTCGGCTTCCTCAAATTCGAGCCCGGCCGTGCGCTCGCGCCGCACGGCGGGAAGGTCCGTCATGACCGCAAACATCGCCGCCGCCGCCTTCTCAAACGCTGCTTCCAGCGTGGCGCCGCGCCCGATGATGCCGATATCGGCGTCGTGCTCGAAATAGCCGTAATGCCCGTCGGGTCCTTCAGTCTCGTTGCGATTTGCCAAATGCGTCATGTCCTTTGCTGGTACCGCGCTGGAATGGTTTATTGCATGATTTTCAATGATATCGATGTCCGCAGCGGCATGGTTGATCTAGGTCAATCCGGGAGCGCCGCTTTTCGGTTGTACTAGGAGTTTGTCGGACTTAGGTCGGACAAACTCCTAATGCAAAACCGGCGCCAGGAAAATCGCAAAAGAGCATGACGGATATGCGAATTTACCCCTGCTCTTCTTCATATTCAGCCGCTTCGGGTGGGTTTTCTCCTGAATTGTCAGCCGGTTTTGCTGTTAGCAGCCTGTTGGACTGTTAAGTCTGACAGGCTGCTAGGCGGATACGAAACGGCCGAAGAGAGGTGGCTCCATGATCCTGATCAGAAACAAGCGCCTGCGGCGTGTTACCGGCCTCATCCTGGTGATCGGGGGCGGCCTGCTGATGTGGCTGGCAACCGAAGTGATGGCTGGCGTCATTCTGCTCATCGCCGGCGTGGCGCTGGAAATCGCGGGCATCACGCTTGAGCGGCGCAACGGCAAGTAGGCGACCCATGCCGTGGACCACCGATCGTTACCCGGTGTCGATGAAGCGCCTGCCGCCCACCGTGCGCGAGAAAGCGATCGAGATCGCCAACGCGCTGCTCGCCGAGGGCTACCCCGAGGGGCAGGCGATCCGGATCGCAATCGCGCGGGCGAAGCAGTGGGCGCAGCAACATCTCAGCCATTGACCAAGGAATGTGCGGATCGAGGCATTCGCGCAGCGTGGTCAACTCCGGCGTGCTTGCGACGCGCCAAGACGCAGGGGCAGGCGGCGCAGCCGCCGGCCGGTCGCGGCGAATACCGCATTGGCGAGCGCCGGTGCAACGACCGGCACGGCCGGCTCGCCGACTCCGCCGGGCTCGGCGCCGCTTTCGAGGATGTATGTCTCGACCGCGGGCATCTCGGCGAGCGTGAGGATCGGATAGTCCTCGAAACTTGCCTGCTGCACGCGTCCTGAGGCGACCCGGATCTGCTCCTTCAGCGCCGCGGAAAGGCCGAACGCAATGCTGCCTTCGAGCTGGGCGTGCACCGCGTCGGGCAGGACGACGGTGCCGCAATCGATCGCGCACACGACGCGCTCGACGCGTATCGCCTCCTGCACGATGCTTACTTCGACCACCTGCGCGACGACGCTGCCGAACGACTCATAGACGGCGAGGCCGCGCCCGCTGCCGGCCTTCAACGGCGCGCCCCAGCCGGCGCGCTCGCCGGCATAGCGCAGCACTGCGGCGTGGCGCGGAGCTTTTGCAAGCAGCGCAAGCCGGTACTCGAGCGGGTCGCGTCCCGCGCGGTTCGCCAGCTCGTCGATGAAGCACTCGATTGCAAACGCGTTGTTCGACGCGCCGACCGAGCGCCAGTATCCGGTCGGCAGCGGCGATTCGATCTCGACGTGCTCTTCGCGCAGCGCCGGAACCGCATAGGGCATCTCGATTCCTTCCAGTGCGAATTCAGAGCCCGCGATGCGCATCATCCACGCCGCGGGGCGGCCGTTCCCGTCGAGGCTCGCCCGCACGCGCATCGCGTGCGCCGGCCGGTATCTGTCATGCTGCAGATCATCGGCGCGCGTCCAGATCACCTGCACCGGCACGCCGAGCGCCTTCGAGAGTTCGACCGCCTCGGCGGCGAAATCCGTTTCCAGCCGCCGCCCGAATCCGCCGCCGAGAAACTGCGTGTGCACCCGCACCCTTGACTTTGGCAGCCCCGCGATGCGCGCGGCCACCTCCTGCGTATCGCTCTGGTGCTGCGTTCCGACCCAAAGGTCGCAGGCGTCGCGGCGCACGTGGGCGACGCAGTTCATCGGCTCGATGGTCACGTGAGCGAGATAAGGCGTGCGGTAGACCGACTCGACGACTCGTTGCGCGCGCTTGAGCGCGCGCGGCGCATCGCCGCGATCCTTGACCACTCTGCCTTTCCGGTCCAGAGCGGCAGTAAGCTCGCGCTCGGTCCGCCCGCTGCTCAGCCGGGCGTGCCCGCCCGCGTCCCATTCGACGCGCAATGCCTCGCGACCGCGCAGCGCCGACCAGAAGTCATCCGCCGCCACCGCGACTCCGCTTGCGATGGCGAGCACCTGTCGCACGCCAGGGACGGCGCGTGCTCCCTTGTCGTCGAAACGTTTTACGCTTCCGCCGAACACGGGAGGCCGCGCTACGACCGCGACCAACGCTCCCGGCACCGCGATGTCGATGCCGTAGCGCGTCTTCCCAAGGCACATTGCGGGAATATCCAGACGCGGCAGCGGCCGCCCGATGTAGCGGAACTCGTCCGGCTGCTTGAGCGGCGCCCTGCGCGGCACGGCGAGCCGCGCCGCCGCCTCGGCGAGTTCGCCGTATGCGAGGCGCCTGCCGCTCGGAGCATGCACCACGCAACCGCTCTCGGTGCGGCACGCGCCGGCGTCGACACCCCAGCGCCGCGCCGCAGCCTCGGTGAGGCGCAGGCGGGTTTTCGCCGCGGCCTTGCGCAACCGCGCCCATTCGCCGCGGATGCTGCTCGAGCCGCCGGTAAACTGCGCGCCGCCCCAGTAACCGTTTTCGTAGCGCTTGTCTGCCGGGGCGAACACGGTGCGCACCTGTTCGATCTCGACATCGAGCTCCTCTGCGGCGAGTGCGGCGAGCGCGGTGAGCGCGCCCTGCCCCATTTCCGAATGGTTGACCATTAACGTCACCGTGCCGGCGCTGTTTATCCAGACCCATTGGTTCGGCGCCGCGCCTGCGTCCGGCGGCAGGTCGCTCAGCAGTTCGGGCAGACGCAGCGGCTTAGGGGCGCCCGGTTTGCGCGCGGACGCGGCGTGCACCGCGCGCCGGATGCGGGCGTAGGTGCCGCAGCGGCACAGCACGCCGGACATCGCCGCGTCGATGTCGGCGTCGGTCGGCGACCGCCGCCGTTCGATCAGCGCGGCGGCGCTCAGCATCTGGGCGGGCTGGCAATAACCGCACTGCGGCACCTGCTCCGCAATCCACGCCTGCACCACAGGGTGATCCGCAGACAAGCCCTCGATCGTGACGACCTTGCGGTCCCCGACGCGCGCGAGCGGCACCATGCACGCGTGATTGGGCTCGCCGTCGATGAGCACGACGCATGCGCCGCACACGCCGACGCCGCAACCGTACTTGGTGCCCTTCAGCCCGAGCTCATCACGCAGCACCCAGAGCAGCGGCTTGTCCGGGGATGATTCGGCGCGATGCGTCTCGCCGTTGACGTTGATAGGGAACATGCGCTCAAGAGAGTTCGTCAGGATCGTTTCGCTGGGCGAGCCGCGGATATAGTTTGACCGCAACGGCGAAAAGAACGGCGAGGATCAGGCAAAGTATCCCGGTAAGCGCCCCGTCGGCAGAGACCATTTGCGGGACGTAGCCGATCCTGCGCCGGACCTCCGCCGGAAACCTGGCGATGTCGAACCCGCCCACCATGGCGGAACCCGAGGTCGGCTCGAGCAGCGTCGTCAGCATCTTGTCGTACACGTCTTGCCGGCGCCGTTTGCGCCCAGCAGTCCGAAGATCTCGCCGTGCGGCACTTGCAGCGAAACGTGATCCACGGCGCTGAAGGTCCCGAACCTGAGCGTCAGGCCGGATGCCTCGATCGCGAGTTGTCGCGAATTTGGATGTTGTACCGTAACACGCGTTCTCATCGGCGCAGCACGCACTTGTCGTAAAGATCCGGGAAAACGCCGCCGGGATCGTAGCGGGCTTTGAGCGCGCGATAGGCGTCGCCGCCGTAGATGTTCCAGAACGCCTCGCGCGGGTAATAGCTGTCGGAGTAGAGCGACTTGATGCCGCCGAGTTCGCTCACCTTGCTTTCGATCATGCGGTTGAAGTGGCCGGGGGCGTATCGTGCCGCGCGCCTGACGACGTCCCAGAAGCCAAAGTTCACGTAGAGCTGCCGGGGCCGCATCGGATAGAGCGGAAACTCGCCGGCTCTCGCCGTTCCCGCGATCGGGCAGATCCAGACCGGCGCGATGCCGATCTCGCGCTGGAAGAAATCAAGGAAGCGCGCCGCGTTCCCGACCGGAATGTCCACGTCCTGAATCAACGACTCGGCGTGGCCGCCGCGGATCCGGTCGAGCGCCCGGGTCAGGCCCCAGCGGCTGTTCCACCGCATGATCCGCTGATACGTCCGCGATCCCAGGCGTTCCCGGCCGTAGAGCCGCCGTATCCAGGGCAGTTGCGCGCCGAGGTTCTTCGAGCACCAGAACCAGTCCGTGTCCCAGCGCCAGATGAAGTCCCGGACGGCGAGGTAGTCGCGCTCCCTGTCCCGGATCGACCGGTAGTAGATGTGCTTGAACGTATAGTCGCTCGTATACGGCGCCGCCTGCACGAAGCGGCAAACGTTGAGGTAGAGTTCGCCAGGGCCGAATGCGACGCCATCGATGAAATCCGCATCGCCGGCGCACGACTCGGCCAGCGCGTCGAAAAAAGGCTCGACGTGCGCGAACCGCCGGTGAGTCAGCTCGACGAAAGGTTTCACCGGCACCGCACCTGCACGCAGTCTCAAGGCGTAGCCGAGGGTGCCGTACGAATTAGGAAAACCGTAGAAAAGATCGCGATGCTCGTTGTCCGGGCGGCAGATGAGCGCGCGCCCGTCGCCGGTCAGCACCTCCAGTTCGAGCAGCGATTCGTGCACGAGACCGTACTTGAACGACGAGGCCTCGATGCCGACGCCGGCGGCGGCTCCGCCGAGCGTGATCGTCTTCAGCTGCGGAACGACGGCCGGCATCACGCTCGCGCCGAGCGCGCGTGCGACCAGCTCCTCGTAGGTCGTCATCCCTTCCGCTTCGATCCAGCCGTTTTCGGCGTCGACCGCGAGCACATGATTGAACGCCCGGACGTCGAGCAGGCGCTTCCGCTTGCCGGCGCGGTCGCGGAACAGATTGGACGTGTCCTTCGCCAGGCCAATGGTCCCGCCAGCGTCGCGCACCGCCGTGACGAGCCGGTTCCGACGATCGACGTAACCGCCCATGCGGACTAGCTCCGTGATCCGCTTTCGCCGCGATAGAGGAACGCCCGGCTCATCGGATAGCTCTTTTCAGCAATGTTTCCCTTGCTGAAAACGATCTGAAACAGATGGGTCTGCTGGGCCGGCGAGCGAAACATTTCGGCACACCCGATCAAATACGCGCGCCAGATCCTGCGGAACCGCTCGTTGAACTTGTCGGGGTCGAGCGCGTGGATCCGATCCCAGTTACGGTCGAAGCGTTCGGCCCAGACATCCAGCGTCAAAGCGTAGTGGCGGCGCAGGTTTTCGATGTCGACGACCTCGAGCCCGCAATCCTCCATGGCCACGATCACGTCCGCAAGACTCGGAATCCAGCCCCCCGGAAACACGTGTTCGCGGATGAAGAATTCGGTGTCGCGCCGTCCGACATGGCCGATGAAGTGGAGCATGCCGAGCCCGCCGGGTTTGAGGAAGTCGGCATGCGCGTTCACGACCGCCTTGAGCTGGTCCCGGCCGGCGTGCTCCAGGACCCCGATCGAGATCACCTTGTCGAACGGGCCGCAGGTATCCCGAAAATCCGCCTCGACGACATTGAGCCGATGACCGAGACGCCTCCTGCGAATCTCTTCATCAACCCAGGCGATCTGCTCCGTGGTCGTGTTTACGCCGGTGGCGGAAATATCGTAGCGTTCCGCCGCGTGGAACATGAAGCCTCCGAACCCGCACCCGATGTCCACGACGGATTCGCCCGCGCCAAGGCGCACTTTGCGGCAGACGTACTCGATCTTGTTCGTCTGCGCCTCTTCCAGACTGCGCGTGCCCTCTTTCCAGTAGGCGCAGGTGTACATCATCAGGGGATCGTCGAGCCACAGGCGGTAGAACGCCGTGCCGAGCCCGTAGTGCGCGCGGGCATTCGCTTTCGCCTGCTCGCGGCCGGCGTTGGAGCGACGGAACTCATGCCAGCGGTTGCGCCCGGTAACGAGAGGGTTGGTGGCGTCGAAGCCATTGCACATGCCGGTCTGGAATGCTGCGCGCAGATCGCCTTCGACGTCGATGTCGCCGTCGAAGTAGCCTTCCAGTATCCCGACGTGGCCGAATGCCGCGATTCCCCACTCCACGGCGCGGTTTCGGAACAGGATCGAGAAGCGGGGCGGCTCCTCGCGGTTGCGGTAACGCGTCCCGTCGGCGAACGTCACCTCGAAGGCAACCGGCGCAACGGCACCCTTGGCTTCAAGCTCTTGGGCAATCATCGATTTCATGATGTAACTTGTATTGCAGTGATGCCTGCCACCGATACCATCATCCTAACTGATATAGATCAACAAAAGAACGCCTTCCACCTATCGAGCGTGATTTTTCGGGCTGCCATCATCGGGCCGCCTCCACACACGATTGGTCGATATTTGGCGCCGACTCCATTGACTTAGATCAATACGCAGGAATGTTTCCGTGAATTAGACTCGGCTTGTTGTGAGACAGGACTCTGGCCACAGGCGACCGACCCGGTTTGGGGATTAAGCAGGTTCTGATGAAAGGAGTGAGGCATGTATAAGAGAATCCTGGCGCCGGTCGACGGCAGCCACACCGCCACGCGCGGACTGAAGGAAGCGGTTCAGCTCGCAAAGGACCATAAGGCGAAGCTCAGACTCATGCATGTGGTGGACGAATCGGTCTTGACCCTGTATCCCGAGGCGATGGGCGGGACGGGTGAGTTGATCGACTCATTGATCGATGCCGGCAGGCAGACCTTGAAGAATGCGCGGACGCTCGCGGATCGGCACGGAGTAAAAGCGGAGACCGTAATGCATAAGAACCTCGCCGGTCGCGTCGCCGACTTGATTCTCAATGAAGCACAGAAGTGGCGCGCTGACGTCATCGTCATGGGCACCCATGGTCGCCGCGGTATCAGCCACGCCATCCTCGGGAGCGACGCGGAGACCGTAGTCAGGTCCTCTCCGGTACCGGTGCTCCTGGTGCGCGGCAAGACAGCGGTGAGAGCAACCAGACGCGTGACGAAGCGGAAGTAACGTCCCCTCCATCACATCGGCGACATTCCACTCTCGTCACCGGAGGAGCCTGAATGCTCGGCCGCCTGGGCGATCAGGCAATCGGTGGTCAGGACCAGGCCCGCGATCGAGGCGGCATTCTGCAACGCCGAACGGGTGACTTTGCAGGGATCGAGCACGCCCATTTCAACCATATCGCCGTATTGGTTGGTGAGCGCATTGAAGCCGAAGTTGCCTTCGCCTTCAAGGACGCGGTTGAGAACGACCGATGACTCTTCGCCGGCATTGGCCACGATCTGGCGAAACGGTTCTTCCGCCGCGCGCAACACGATCTTGATGCCGGCGTCCTGATCGGCATTATCCCCGCGCAGGCCGGCGAGTGGCGAGCGAGCGCGCAGAAGTGCGACGCCGCCGCCCGGCAGGATGCCTTCTTCAACGGCGGCATGGGTGGCGTGCATGGCGTCCTCGACCCGCGCCTTTTTCTCTTTCATTTCCGTTTCCGTCGCCGCGCCTACTTTTACCACGGCCACGCCTCCGGCAAGCTTGGCCACTCGCTCCTGAAGTTTCTCGCGGTTGTAATCGCTCGTCGCATCCTTGATCTGCTGGCGGATCTGGGCGATTCGCGCCGCGAGCGCGGCGGGGTCTCCGCCGCCGCCGATAATGGTGGTGTTGTCCTTGTCGATCTCGATGCGCTTGGCATGTCCCAGCTCGCCCAGTCCGGCGCGTTCCAGCGTCAAACCGGCCTCTTCGGCAATGACGCGCCCTCCGGTAAGGATCGCAATGTCCTCGAGTATTGCCTTGCGGCGGTCGCCAAACTCCGGGGATTTCACCGCGCAGGTCTTTACCACCCCACGGAGCGTATTGACGACCAGCGTGGCCAGCGCTTCGCCTTCCACTTCCTCGGCTATTACCAGCATCGGCTTTCCGGCTTTGGCCACCTGTTCGAGCACCGGAATCAGATCATTGATCGCCGCGATTTTTTTGTCGTGGATCAGCACGTACACGTCTTCGAGAATCACACGTTGCTTTTCCACATTGGTAATGAAATAGGGCGACAGGAAACCGCGGTTGAACTGCATGCCCTCGACGATTTCCAGTTCGCTCGCCAGACCGCTTGCTTCCTCCACGGTGATCACGCCTTCCTTGCCGATCTTCTCCATCGCGTTCGCGATGAGTTCTCCGACCGACCGGTCCGAATTGGCGGAGATCGTCGCAACCTGGGCGATCTCGATGGGGGTGCCGCAGGGCCGCGCCAGGCGCTGCAGTTCGGCGACGAGGGCGACGACCGCCTTGTCGATGCCGCGCTTGAGGTCCATGGGGTTCATCCCCGCGGCGACGTACTTCATTCCCTCGACCAATATGCTGTGCGCCAGAACCATTGCGGTCGTGGTGCCGTCACCGGCGACGTCGGCAGTCTTGCTCGCCACCTCCCTCACCATCTGGGCGCCCATGTTTTCGAAGCGATCCGCCAGTTCAATCTCCCTGGCGACCACAACACCGGAATTGATGATGATAGGTGCGCCAAACCCGCGCTCCAACATGACCGTGCGCGCTTTTGGCCCCAGGGTCACCCGGACCGCCTGCGCGAGCGTGTTGATACCGGCCAGGATCCTGGCGTGAGCTTCATCGTGAAACACAAGTTGCTTGGCAGTCATGCTGTGAGCTCCGAAAATATCTCCGGGAAACTAGTATCCTGAGTCGTTAATTGGTTGCAAAATTCTGGGCGTAGGTCGGGGTACGCGTAGCGTTCCCCGACATCCGCCAGGCGTCAGGTAGCCGCCGCTACGGCAACCTGACCTACGCCGGCTCAACGCAAGCGGCTCCACGAATTCTGCATCGAAATAATGACTCACCACACTAGGAAAAATAATCAGAACGCCGCCCCGCACGTTTGATCGGGGACAGACTCTTGATCCATCGGAAACAGTCGATCATCCGGCGCTTCCTATAGCGTAGCCGACGGCGGTGAGCGCGAATTGATCTAAGTCAATACAAGCGGCTGTCAATCCACGTCTAATGGGTCCAAACGGAGACTGACATGGAGGTCGACGGCCCATGCTGCGAAGCGAACGCCGTTATCCGGACTCGATGACGAACCTGCACCCGCGGGTGCGGACAAGGGCCATCCACATCGCCAACGCGCTGCTGGGAGAAGACCTCGAGGAAGCTCGGGCGATCCACATCGCGTAATGTCGCCATTACTGGAAACTTCGCCCTGCGACAGAGAAGCCGCCGCCGTCCTTGTGGCGCGCGGCCTCACCAAGATCTACCGTATGGGCGCGACCGAGGTGCACGCGCTGCGCGGCGTGGATCTCCGGGTCCGTGCGGGTGAGTTCGTCGTGCTGCTCGGACCGTCGGGCAGCGGCAAGTCCACGCTCCTGAACATTCTCGGCGGGCTCGATACGCCTACTTCGGGCGAGGTGCGGTTTCTCGATCACGACCTGAAGAACGCCGATGAGGCGGCGCTCACGCGCTATCGCCCGAGTACATTTACGCGACGCGCGGCGGCGGCATGCCCGACGACGAGTGGTTCGGCGTGTTCTGGGTCGACGCCAAGGCCCTCGCCGCGGCGTTCAACATGGATGGCGCGTTCAATTCGGTGCTGCTGCGCCTCGCGCACGGGGCGTCCGCGCAGACGGCGCTGGACGCGCTCGACCGGATGGTCGAGGACGGACTGCGGCCGGGCGAGCGCGTGGTGGTCTATCCCTCCGACGCGCTGCGCGACGGTTCTCGCATCCGCTCGCGGTAAGAAGAACAGGAATAGACAGGATTAACAGGATTTACAGGATTCAAACACCAATCACCGCTTGCCGCGAACGGCGTGATTCGTGAGTCGTGATTCGACTCCCCTCCTTGTCTAGGAGGGGTTCCGGCTCCCAACACTCGTGAATTCCCCGGGCCCGATCCCCAAGGTAAGTGTCCAGTGCCTGATTCGCCTTCAGAACCACGGTGCGCACGTCGAACATCGGAGTCAGTCGCGACCGTGCAAGTGGTGACAGCACTCCCACCGCGCGGAATGCTCCAAATCTAGCGGGGAGGATCGGCAGATAACAATACGCTCCGCGCATGCGGTTAACTCCATTTCATTTCGGGGAAGAGACGCCGCACCTGACGGTAACCAACGAGCTTACCGAATGCGCCATACCCCGATTTTTCGCGCCGGAGTCGACCCGCAATAATCGCGGGACTGATATGTAGTCTATCAGCAAGCGCATGAATCGTTTCAACCGAAGGACGAAGAAATGCTTCGCTCCTCTTCCAAACCGACCTGGGAATGAAAGCGTCCCTCGCGAGGCGGTTTGCCTCCGCTTCCTTTGCATCGTCGTCCCGCTCATCCTCCACACTCTCATCGGTAATCGCGACATCCTTATCGGACAGATGCTTCCATGCGTGAGCAAGCTCGTGAAGAAGCGTATACCAGAAATTATCGAGCCGATCGTGCCGAAGCGTAATTCCGATGACCGGCGCGCCGTCCTGATCGAGCATGGATGCCCCATCAAGCTTGGTTTGAGGTAATGCTGGCCAAATGATTAGTGCAACACCCTTTCCAGAGAGAAACTCCTGCGCGAGACGCGGTCCCTTTTCAGCCCAACTAAGCCGTGCCACATACAAAAGAAACTCCTCATTCAGCGTTCCCGGACGCCATTGACCGCGCTCGCAGCGTGATTCGTTTGCAAGTTCACGAACCTTAGCGACCCAAAGGCGGAGGTTGGTCTTGTTGGTTTGGGGCGTCGCACCGTAAGTAATTGTGCGCCGAAGATAAAGAGGCCCGTGCTGTGGCTTAAGATAACGGCGCACGATGGCGCTGGTCGTGAGGCGAGTTGCCTCGTCGTCCCGAAACCATCCGGATTTCACCAAATACGGTAACGGAATCTTCTCTTCAGATTCCTCATCGCGATATTGAGTCGAGTTTGGTTCGCGTATTAGTAACTCAGCAGGAATGCGAAGTGACTCGCTGAGCGCTCGCACCATTGTCAATGTGAGCGGCCGCTTGCGAGACAGGACTTCAGACACGCGATTCTTACCCCCTAAAATCGGCGCGAGGTCTTTTTGTTTCAATCCCTGTTCTTCCATTCGAAACAGGATCGCACCGATCGGATCGGGACGGTCAAATTTAAACCGCTCCTTTTCGTAGTCCTCGACCAGCTTCGCCAGAAGCTCCAGGCGATCGCCATCGGGCGTCCCCGGAACAGGATCCTCGGCCGCGAGGTTTTCGACCTCGGCCAGGTAGTTGCGGTACTGCTCCTCTGTCTTGACGATTCTCGGTTCCATAGTCCCGTTATCAATTCGCGCGTTTACTGTATTCAGCATGTGTCCCAATCCAGCGGACTGCAATGGTACCGGTGTTGTAGGCCACCACCGTCTCAAGTCTGTAATGATTACCCTTGACGTTGAACATGACCACGTTCCCAGCCAGGAAGCTCACCGACGCGTACCGGTCCTTGATATCCTGCGATGTCCGCCATCGAGCTGCCTCAGTATCGGCGATCCAGTTCTCGATCCAGGGACGGGCGTCGGCGTGCGCGCCGGCAAACTCATCAAGCTTGTCCCGCCCCACGATTCGCATTGGTGTTCTTCTTGCAGTTCATGGCGTGAGGATACCATAATGTTCCCGATATGGGAACTACCATCGGGTTCCCGGTATCGGGAAGCCGAAGGCCATATCAAAAGGAGCCTACGAAGAAAGGTGCGACCCGGAGTGATGAGACCTCAGGGGCAGACTCGGATTTCCGGGGCCCTTGAGAGCCGCCGAGCAGCGCAGGGCACCGCACGGGCTTGCGAGGTAGCGGCGGCGAACCGGGGCGCCCCCCCGGCCATGCGCGACGTAGTCGCGCGGGAATTGACGCCTCGGTAACGAGGTAACGCTTCCACCACCCCGGCGCGTACGCGCCACCCCTCCTCAACAAGGAGGGGAGAGTCGAATCACGACCCACGAATCACGACTCATGCCGTTCGTGGGTGCCCGTCGGGTGCCAGGCCGCGGTCAGCGGCCCATCGTTCGCACCAGCAGTGGTTTGAGTTCGCGCAGTCCGCGCGCGTTGAGCACATCCTTCGGCCCGAGCCAGCCGCGGCGCGCCTGGCCGATGCCGTAACGCAAATGGGCAAAATCGTGCGTGCCGTGCGCGTCGGAGTTGACCGCCACCAGCACGCCCTCGTCGCGCGCCATCTGGCAGTGCACGTCATTCAAATCGAGCCGGTCCGGCTGCGCGTTCAGCTCGAGGAAGCAGCCGCGGCGTTTCGCCGCGCGCATGATTTTCAGCATGTCCACATCGCACGCCTCACGCTCCCCGAGCAGCCGCCCGCTCGGGTGCGCGAGCACGGTGAAGTAGCGGCTCTCCATCGCGCGCAGGATACGCTCGGTCTGCTTGCCGCGCGGGAGGTTGAATGCGCTGTGCACCGCCCCGACCACGATGTCGAGCCGTTTCAGCACCGAGTCCGGCAGGTCGAGGCTGCCGTCCGGCAGAATATCGACCTCGATTCCCTTCAATATCGTGATGCCGGCGAGCTCGCCGTTCAAACGATCGATTTCGTCGATCTGCTTCAGCACCCGGCCCGGATCGAGCCCGCGCGCCACCGTAAGCCGGCGGGAGTGTTCGGTGATCGCGACATAAGTGAGGCCCACCGCCTTGGCGGCGAGCGCCATCTCCTTGACGCTGTTGTGACCGTCGCTCGCTGTGGTGTGCAGGTGCAGGTCGCCCTTGAGATCCTCGAGTGTAACCAGCCGCGGCAGTTCACCCCGGCGGGCGGCCTCGATCTCGCCGCGATCCTCGCGAAGTTCGGGCGGGATGAACGGCAATCCGACCGCCTCGAACACCGACTCCTCGGTTTCTCCCGCGATCCGGGTCTCGGCGCGGAACACGCCATACTCGTTGATCTTGAGCCCGCGCCCCTGTCCCAGCCGGCGAATCGCGATGTTGTGCGCTTTTGAACCGGTGAAATAATGAAGCGCCGCGCCGTAGCTCTCGCGCGGCACCAGGCGCACATCCACGTGCAGCCCCGAGCGCAGCACGACGCTCGCACGCGTCTCGCCGCTGGCAAGCACCTCTTTCACTTCGTCGTAGCCGCGCAGCCGCTCCATCACCGGGCTGCCCGCGCGCGCCGCGACCAGAATGTCGAGATCGCCCACCGTTTCGCGCATGCGCCGGAAACTGCCGGCGACCGTGACCACGGCAACGCCGCGAACCGACTTGAGATGGGCCACGAGCGCTTCCGCGTACTGAGCCGCCACGGCGAGCTTGACGCGCTGCCCGCCGCGATCATGCTGCTCGAGCGCCTGCAGGATTTGACTTTCGGTCTTCTCCCCGAAACCGGGCACCTCCCGGATCTTGCCGGATCGCGCCGCCCGGCGCAGTTGCTCGAGGGAGTCCACTTCAAGCACGTCGTGCAGGAGCCTCACGCGCTTCGGCCCCAGGCCGGGGATCTTGAGCAGCTCGGTGATCGCCGCGGGCATCTCGCGGTGCATCCGTTCCAGCAGGCCGCAGGTGCCGCTGGCGCAGATCTCACGGATCTTGCCCTCCAGATCCGCCCCCACGCCCGGCAGCTTGGGCAGCGCCGGGCCCTGATCGACGAGCGTCTTCAAATCCCGCGAGAATTCACCCACCGTGCGCGCCGCATTGCGATAGGCACGGATGCGAAACGGGTTATCGCCGCGAATCTCGAGCAGATCGGCGATCTCCTCGAACACCGCGGCGATGTCTGCGTTATGTATCGGCACCTTTTCCGGACTTGCCAGGTTATCGCAAGACCTCGCGGACCCGGATGCGCTAAGCCGCGCAGCGGTTATGCACCGTCCGGCTACAGCCTTGGCGTCGCCTCGTGGGCATAGACGGTTTCGCGCTGCCGCTGGCACACCACACAGCGTGCGGCGGCGGGAAATGCGGCGAGCCGCTCATAGTCGATGTCACCATCCTGAACTGGGGGGTTATTCGCGCCCATAGAGGCTCCGCCATTCGAGCGGCCAGTCGCGCATCAACCGCTTGATGATGTTGACATCCATGCCGGCGGAGCGGTAGGTCCATACCGCTTCGTCCTTGTCGAGCTTGTTGAGCCGGTGAAACTTGACGTTGACGTCCTGGTGCGCCAGTTCGGCGTGATGGTAGCGTGCCGTCTCCTGCGCGGCGTCGGCATCACCGGGGAACGACAGCCATTCCTGCGTGAAGACGAACTGCATGCGCTCCAGGTCGTGACACATGGCATCATCGACCGCAACCGGCTTGTCGAGTTCCGGGGGCTTCGCGTCGTAGTCAAGAACCCAGCCGCCGTAAAGGTCGCCGCCTCGGGTGGCGTAGAACGCTTTTTCGTTTGGCGAGAAATAGTTTTCGAGGAGGAAAAAGGCGGTCTGATACTCATTGTTCACGGACCCCACCCACCAGCCGCAGACGTCGTCCTTGCGCGCCGTGTAGACGACCGCGCACAGCAGTCCCACCCCGCGCGGGGCGTAGGCGAGGAAGCACTGCGGATCGCCACTCACGTGGGACGATCTGGGCCCGCCGCGCGTGGCCACTGAGATGGCAGACATATCGCACCTCCTTGTTTCTATAGTAGCGGCGGGAGGCGGTGGCGCGTTGATATAGATCAAAAGGTTGCGCGCCTTCCGGTCTATTATCGCGTTTACGGGTCTCGCTTTAGCATGCGAGGCCGGGTGCGCGGGGAGGCGCGTTGGTGCCCGCCCAGCGAATGTCCGATGATGACAGCAGACCATGCCCATGCGACGGCGGCCAACCGCGGCCAATTGCCGCTGTTGGCCGCGCTGTCCCGCCCCGAGTGCTACCCCCACCCGGTGGCGGGTGTGCGCGTGCTCGAGACCCACATCTCGTGGGTGCTGCTCACGGGAACGTGGGCCTACAAGATCAAGAAGCCGCTCAATCTCGGCTTCCTCGATTTCTCGACGCCTGAGCTGAGGCGCCGCTTCTGCGAAGAAGAACTGCGGCTCAACCGCCGGCTCGCACCGCAGCTTTACGACGCAGTGGTGGAAATCCGGGGCACACCGGAGAGCCCGCGCATAGAAGGCACCGGGCCCGTGTTCGAGTACGCGGTGAAGATGCGCGAGTTCCCGCAGGATGCGCTCGCGAGCCGTCTGCTCGCTGCAGATCGGCTCAGCCCGCGGCAGATCGAGCAGCTCGCCGCGACCATCGCTGCATTCCATGGGAGCGCCGCGGTAGCCGAAGCGGGCGGTGCGTTCGGCTCGCCGCGCACCGTGCTCGCGCCGGCGCTCCAGAATTTCGAGCAACTGCTGCCGCTGCTCGCCACGCCCGGGGATCGGACGGTGCTGGCGGCGTTGCGCGAGTGGACGGAACGGGAGCACCGCGCGCGGGGCGCGCTCTTCGAGGAACGCCGCGAGGCAGGCGCGGTGCGGGAATGCCACGGCGATCTGCACCTCGGCAACATCGTGCTGATCGACGGCAAGCTCACTCCTTTCGATTGCATCGAGTTCAATCCCGACCTGCGCTGGATCGATGTCATGAACGAAGCGGCTTTCCTGGTGATGGACCTCACCGACCGCCGCCGACCCGATCTCGCTTTCCGGTTCCTCAATGCCTACCTCGAACTCACGGCCGACTACGGCGGCCTCGGCATCCTGCGTTTCTACCTCGTCTACCGCGCGATAGTGCGCGCGAAAGTCCACTGCATCCGCGCCTCGCAACCCGGCGTGCTGTCCGCAGAACGCACGCGGCTCCTCGCCGCCGGTCGCGACTACCTCGGCCTCGCGCAGCATTTCACTCGCGGCGCCCGCGCCGCGATCGTCATTACTCACGGCCTTTCCGGATCGGGCAAAACCGTGATTTCGCAATCCGTCGCACCGGATCTCGGCGCAATACGCATCCGCTCCGATGTCGAACGCAAACGGCTGTGCGGCATCGACCTCCTGGCGCGCAGCGGCTCGAACGTGGAAACGGGCATTTACACCCAGGAACTCACGCGCGCCACCTATGAGCGGCTGGTGCAGCTCGCGCGCATGGTGACAGGCGCCGGCTATCCCGCGATCGTCGACGGCGCGTTTCTCAGGCGCTGGCAGCGCGACCTGTTTCGCGGCCTCGCCGGCGAGCTCGGCGTGCCGTTTGCCATCCTCGACGTATGCGCACCGGAGCCCGTGCTGCGTACGCGCCTCACGCAGCGCGCGAGCAGCGCAGGCGATGCTTCGGAAGCCGATCAAGCGGTACTGACACATCAGATCTCCACCCATGAACCGATCGCCGATGACGAAGCGCGGGAGGCGGTGCGGGTCGATTCCGGACTATCCGGAAGTGACGCGGCTGCGGAGCGGGCATGTCATGCCTTGGCGCGATGGCTGGGCTATCAGGCCGGCGGCCGATGAGCTACTCGAGACGAACCGATATTCTTCCCGGAGCGTTGCGATTTCCTGCTGGTGCCGTTCAATCTGAAGTGACAAGGAGGTTGGTCCATGGCGACCCACAGCTACACCGCAATTCTGGAGAAGGAAGGCGACATGTATGTGGCGCTCTGCCCCGAGCTCGACGTCGCAAGCCAGGGGGCGACTGTAGAGGCGGCTACCGCGAACCTGAAAGAAGCGGTCGAGCTGTTCCTCGAGTGCGCCGACCCGGAAGAAATCAAGCGGCGTCTGCACACCGAGGTTTTCGTGACGCGCTTCGAATTCGAAGCATAAGTTCGATTCCGATACCGCTTAAGCGCTATCAGGAACGCGTCATCGGGGAAGTGAAAACCTTCCTCGAGATGCTCGCCGCGTTACAGGCCGCGGGTACTCACCAGTCACGCCACTTACCTGTTCGCATTGCGTATGCGGCGCATGCGGTCTAGGATATACGTATAACAACTTCTTGTTCGTCCGGTCGCAGCCTTTGCGACAAATAGAATGTCGTCACAGTTTTCGGTAGGAGGACTGGATGTCCGCGCGTCACATCCCATGCGGGGTTGCGGTCAATGAGAGCGAACGTCAAGCGATTGAGCGGCTGAAGAATAAGCTGCCGGACGGTTGGATTCTGCTGTCCAACTTGAATCACTCGACCTCGGCCGCCTATCCCTCGGACGAGATTGACCTCATCATCATTGGCCCACCCGGCGTTACTGTAGTCGAGGTCAAGCATTGGGACCTCGACTACGTAAAGAAGAATGCGCTTCGCGCGGATGGAGAAGCAGAGCGGGCCAATGACAAGGCCAAGCGAATAGCTGGGAAAATTCGACCTGCGTTCGACCCCGGCTTTGTTGCGGCCACGATGTTGTTGACACGAGGCGGGACCGGAATCGCGGGCGGCCAGCGATTCAAAGCACGCGGGGTACCGCTCTTCGGTCTTTCCGAGTGGAAGGAGTTGGTGAATGCCGATGGCGGCAATCGGTTATCCCAGATTCAGGTCGAAAAAGCGGCAAAGCTGATTGAACCGCGCACGAGTATCGCAGTCTCGGGGGACCTTCGGCGTTTTGGCGAGCTGATCAACCTGGAGCGAGTGGAGTCTGCGAATGCTCCGTTCCAGCGAGTGTATAGGGGTGAGCACCCAAGCCGCCGAGACAAAGTGATCCTGCACCTGTTTGATTTATCCGCTACCGATGAAAAGCAGGCAGAGAATCGGGCGCGTCGTGAGTTCGAGGTCATTCAGCGTTGGCAGAAGTCGGACTATGTACCCAGCCTGCTCGACTCTTTCCAAGAAGCTGAGCACTACCCCGGAGAACTTTTCTATTTCTCGCTGGTGGATTCCGCGGCTCCTAAGCTTAGCGAGCGTGCAGCGGATATGAATTGGAGTGTGGATGACAGGCTGCGCTATGCGCGAGAGGCGCTGTCGGCTTTGCAGGAATTCCACCAGCCGACCGAGCCGGAATATCAACCGATCATCCATCGCAATATCACGCCTGACACGCTTCGTGTCCGGCACAACGGTCGGCCGCTGTTCACTGGCTTCGGGCTCTCACGCCTCACCGATGCGCACACGATCTCTTCTGTTGCGACAGTGACCTCGAACAATGAGTGGACAGCCCCGGAAGTCCGCACCGGCGGCTTGGCTGCCGCGGATGGACGGTCAGACGTCTTTTCCCTATGCAAGTCGCTGATGCTCTTGTTCGGGGAGCAAAATCAAGCGGCTAGCGACGCACGGGAATGGCTCGCTCTGGGTTGTGTGGAAGCGCCTGATGAGCGGGAACGGCTGACGGACATCGCCTCCGCGCTGGAGCAAAACACGTCTCCTTTGCAGGCCGATGCCCCTCCTCCACCGCTCCCGGCACCTGAATATTGGGACGAGGACACCATCGTCCCCTTCAAGGAGTCGCGCTACAGAATCGTCAATCGGCTCGGTCGCGGCGGTATCGGGCAGACCTTCAAGGTCGTGGAGCTGGCTGCCAACAACGAGGAGCGCTTCGGCACCTACGTCGCCAAGGTCATCCAACATGGGCAGGATGCAGAGCCAGCTCTACGCGCTTATCGTAAAGCCCGACAGCACACCACCCATCCCAACCTGTCGGCCCTGCACGAGATCGCATCGGAGTGGCAGCGCAATCGCTTCGTTGCGCTGATGAAGTGGGTGGAAGGCACTCCTCTAGCGGACTTGGGCGGCGTGCTGGAACTGTATGGCGAGGAACTGAGAGAGCCTTCTGTAGAGGCGATGATTCTGCGGTGGCTGGACGCGCTATGCGATGCGCTCTGGCAGTTTCATCAAGTGGGCTTGGTACATGGCGACGTTGGCCCGCGCAACATCATCGTGCAGGGCGGAAACGTCGTGTTGACCGACTACGACACCGTCACCGATGTGGGTCAGCCGCCACGCAGCCACAACGCGTTGTATGCCAGCGAGGGTATCCAGAACCGCGCGGCGGTTACGGCGAGCGATGATCTGTTCGCCCTTGCGGCAGCGTTCTTCCATGTCCTGTTCGAACGCGACCCGTTCGCCTTCGGCGCCGAGCGCTACAAGAACCGTGGTATGAACTGGGAGGGTGTAGACGAAAAGCGATGGCCCGCACTTCGGCGCTTCCTGGATCGCGCCACACAGGCCGATACCGCACAACGATTCCGGGATGCCCGCGAAGCCCGGGATTACCTGAAAACGGCCGCAACCGAAGACCTTCCTGCAGTTTCGCCACCGCCATTTGCCGCCGTCACGCTTAGCCCCCAAGTCGTCCCGCGTCTTGCCGAACTGCTCAGTGCCTATCCCGGATCGCGGCATGGCAATGCCGAGACGCGCGGGCTGGATTCCCGTTTCGCCGAAGAAACCTACGTGGACACCGGGCTGGACCAGACCCTGCAACGCGAGGTCCGGGAAGGCGAAGTGGACCTGATCGTCCTCTTCGGTAACGCCGGCGATGGGAAAACCGCCTTCCTGCAGAACCTCACACAAGCCGTGACCGAGGATCGGCCGACCTCTCAGCAGCGACTCTGGGAACGCAGACTTCCGGGCGGCCGGATGCTCAAGCTCAATCTTGACGGCTCCGCCGCGTGTAAGGGCAGCAGCGCGAACGACCTGCTCGACGCTTTCCTCAAGCCCTTCCAGTCTGGAGATGAACGCACGATGCGATCCTTTACGCACGCGCTCGCCATCAACAGCGGCAAAATGCTGGAATGGCTGGAGCAGCGGGGAAGCGAAACGCCGTTCACCGAGAGTCTGCGCGCCGCGTTATTCGGTGATGGCGCTGAGAGTGCGCCGCCGTTGAACCCGCGCTTCCGATTGGTTGACCTCAATCACCGGTCGCTGGTCGGCGGTTACGACACCCACGGTGGCCAGGTCGGGATGCAGTTTCTGAACGCGCTGTTAGATCGCTTCCTGGGCAGCCAGCTTCAAGCTGATCCGTGGGCGCCGTGCGCGCGTTGCTCCGCGCAGCAGCGGTGCAGCGCCTGGGCATCCGTGCGCACACTGCGCGATGGCGAACTCGGTCCGCGTGTGCGCAGAAAGCTTGCCGACGCCTTGCAGGCCAGCCATCTCCGGGGCGAAATCCACATTACCGCTCGCGAGTTGCGCGCTGCGCTGGTGTTTATCCTGTTCGGCATTCACGACTGCCAGGAATTGCACGACAACCCCGAACTCAAGCCCGCGCCATATTGGGATCGCGCTTTTTCTGCGGCAGGCGAGGCGGGTGAAGGCCGACAGGGTGAGTTGTTGGCGGAACTCGCGCACTTCGACCCGGCTCTCGAAGCTGACTCGATTCTGGATCGCCACCTGCTTCCCCGGGCGGCACCGGATGAGAGGGGATCCTTGTGGGGCCTTGCCTCCGCTCGCCGCCGGGCCTTCTTCGAATGGGACGAGGATCGACTGAGCGCACTCCATCTGCCGCCGGATGCGCTGTCCATGCACGGCGCCAAGCATCTGGATCGCTTCCGCAGTGTGCCGATCATGAGTGCGGACGATCGCAGCGCGTTGTGTCGCGACCTCTGTCTGGGCATTGCCCATCTCGAAGACCTGCCCGAAGTAGCGTTCCGCTCGCAAGGCCTGCCGCTGCGCGTCACGCCGCGCACCCCCACGGAGAGCGAATTCTGGGTACTCAAGCCCTGGGATCGCTTCGCGCTTATTGCGCCGTTACCGAAGACGGTGCAAGGGCTGGAGGTGCTGCACACCCACGTGCTGCTGAACTACCGGAGTCCGAGGGGCCTGGAAGAACGCTTGCCGATTGGCCTCGAACTCTTTCACCTCTTGCTGGCGCTCAAGGATGGCGCCCAGTTGACGGGCGCTGCGCAGGAGGGCGTGTTTGCGCACCTCGATCTGTTCGTTCAGCGCATCGCCCAGGAAGACGTGCGCGAGCTGCACGCTTGGCACCCCGAGCGGGAGGAGGCCGTCACGCGCCTGCGCATCGAATTGCGAGACGGACTCCAAACGCTGATCCGTGAGGATGCGACCGTATGAGTAAGACGGCCAAGACCATCGCCGATGAGGTACTTACGCCCGCGCGTGTACGTGAGCTATGGACGGCAAATTATTTGCCCGCACTGCCGTTCACACCTCAGAACTTCGACATCGGCACGTTGCTGCCGGCCATGCTCTACATGGCGCGGTGGGGGCAGCGCCGCGGCAAGGGCGCGTTCAAAGAAGCGTTTGGTTCGAAGATCAATGGCAAAGCAGAACCACCGACCATCAAGAACGTGGCATCGGGACTGCTCGCCAAACAAGCTGGTGCATTTGACGGCTTTGGTGACCCGTACGCTCAATCCTTACTCGCCGATCTTCTGCTGACGTATTGCCTCGAGAATAAAGGCCATGAGGAGGGACACGACGTCCAGGTGCAACGCGTGTTCGCCACCCACTACATGGCGAGCTGGGTGGATCTGCCGGATGCGGTCGCACATCTTCGTGGCGTGCCGGAACTGTTGACGGCATTGCTGGCGTGGACGAGCCACGGCGAAGCCATCCAGCCGGGTGGCAAGGGACAGTTCATCGTCGGCGATGCCTTTCGGGTGAATCCGCTCTTGAAGCTGTTTGCGCGCCACATGACACTTAAAGGCGATAAGGCGTGGAATCTTGGTGATTCAGATCACTTTCGCGAGGAAGTAGCCAGCGATCTTGGTGTGGATGAATGGCTCGCGGTGCGGGTCGCGCTGGGCTGCAGAACAGCGCCCTATAAAGTTGGAAAGGGCAAGGGTGAGGGAGATAGTCGCATTCCCAATCGCTGGCCGATTGCGATGGACTCAGCCCGGCATCTGCGACAAGACCTTATGACCTTCATTGATGTCTATGGGCCGGTGATGCCGCGCCAAGCGTTCCTGCCCATGCTGGAATCTGGCATCGCGCTGGGGATGACCAACATCATCCTGGGCACCACGGCCTGTCTATTCGAATGGGATCGCACTGGCGAGGTACCCAGCCCGGAAGCTCATTGGCCTTTGTTTGTGGATTGCTCGCTGGGGCAGGACGTGCAATTGCGACGCGTGTCCGAGTCCGTGATGGCTGAGTGTGCAGCGCGCTACGAGCGGCTGCCGATGCTGATGATGACGCTGCGCATTCTCGACGAGCGCGCACGCTACGACCGGAAGCTGCGGAATGAGTTGCCGGCACCGTTCCCCGATGCGCGCCCTCGTCTGAACCTCTTGGGCGCGCTGATCCATGAGCGTCATGCACGGGCGGACTCCATCCTCAATGGTCTTGATGAAGACTGCCTGCGACTGGCCGAGAAGCTAGAGGAATCCGAGGAATCGCCAGAAGCCATCGAGATTCTAATGGGCAAAGCCGAAAACCCTGCACGACGAATCGCCGAAGCGATGGTGCAGTTAGTCGGGGACAATCACCAAGGCGGTTTCTTGAGGAGCGCACTCGAAAGTTGCGTAATGTCAGACCGCCCCAACGGTCTCGCCATGAAACGCCGTGTCCCGCGCACCGAAGCGGGCGCTCGAAGGTCAGTGGATATGCGCGCCATCGTCGTGACCAACCCGATGCTGGACTTTCTCGTTCATCGGCACCTGCGCAAGGACGCGCGCGGCAAGGCCGCGAAACCACTGTCGCTGCGTCAGTTCCTGGACATTCTTTACAAACACTACGGACTCTACGTGGATCGCGAACCGCCGGGCATGTCTGTTCCACAAGGCCTGCTGCGGGAAAATAAACGTTGGCTGGAACGCCGGTTGCGGGACCTGGGTCTGCTGGTGGGTGTAAACGACGCCGAATCTATGAAGCAACTGCGCACCCGGTTCGCAGTACCCGAACAGGTGGAGGAAGCCGCCGATGACGCTACCGAGTAACGCCATCCCGCTTCTGCGCGAGGCCTTCCAAAGGCTTCTGGGCAAGGCCGCGCCGGGGAGCGTAGCGTACGTCCGCTGCCTGCATCCAGACATCGCGCTTGCATTGGCGGCTGACCCGCAGTTTGCGCTGGCTGCCTGGAAGATCGCGGTCGTCACGGATCAGGCCGACGCCGCTAGCCGTCGCATCACGGCGGACCAAGCGGTGGAATGGCGCGAAGACAAGGCCGATCCGCTGTTGCTGCTCGTGAACATGGACACGGCTGGCGCGGGCATGGACGGCATTTACAGCGCGGCGCGCGAAGTGACGGAGGAGACGTTGTTTGGCGCCTGCCTCAAGCTTGCGCATGAGCACCTGCCCCACGGCTGCAAGCGCTTCGCAGAGGCGGCCCGGCGCAAAGCCCGGCATACCTCGCGCAATCAGTCGCTCTCGCCTTGGCGGGAGTTTTCTTATCTCTGCCGCGCTACGGCTGGGCAGCATGCGCTCGGCGAAGCCTTGCCGGAAATCGGTCTGTGGCCCGTCGCGACGGCCGAGGTGCTAGACATCGACCATCTGGACCGCTCGGCGCGTCTGGTCGAACGCCTCTTGCCTAGAGTCGGCAATCGGCAGTCGCCGGAGGCACGCGCGGTAGCGCTGCGTCTGCCGGAATCGCAGACAGACGAGGCCAGAAGATTGGCCCGCTTTCTCAATGACGCAGAGAGTTTGTCGCGGCTCGATGCACTTCAGCGTCTGGAAGCCGAAGAAGATCTCTGGATCAACCGGTTGCGGCCGGGCGTATTTGAAACGCAATCTTTGCGCGGCATCGAGTGGCAGCCGTGGCGGGGCAAGAGCGGGAGGCTACTGGCTTGGTCCGGCCTGATGGACAACCCCGATCAACGCCCGGAATTGCGCCTGAATAGCAATGCCGAGGATTCGAATAACCGCGCACGCCTGGAAGTCCGATGGAAGACCGACCCGGCCCAGTTGGCAAAGGGCGCGGTGGACTATCTCGTGCAGATCAAGTCGGGCGACGATGTGCTCGCCGAGAGACCGGGCAGCCATCAGCAGAAGAACTTTCAGCAGTGCGTATTCACACAGGATGACTTCGGCGATCTCGACGAAAACTCCCGCTTCGAGGCGCAAGCCGTGATCCGCGCGCTGGCAGGGGACGGCGGAGAGGAAGCACCCAGCCCGTTCCGAGCCGAAAGCGATGATTTCATCCTCTGCTTTGGCGAGCACCCGACGGTCACCAGGAACAGCAGCGGCCGGGTCTATCCCACGCTGGCATTGGCCGTGGTAGACATCGCGCCGGATCAGCAGGCTTTCCAGCAGATCGCCGGTGACATTGCTAACCCGCAAACGTTTAGTTGCGACAAGAAGGGCTTTATCGCCTGCCGACACAACGGCAAAACCGCACGGGTGCTCTGCCCGAATCTGTTGCTCGAACTTGCAAGCTCCTGGGTTCAGGAAGGTGGCGGGCTAGGCCGCTGGCGCCAGCGCGTGCGCGCCGATGGCTCTACCGCGGAGGCGCCCGAGTTCGTTCCAGTCGCGGCGGGAACCGATCTGAACGGGCAGCGCTTTGTGCAGGCCTCGCGGGCGTTCATGGCGTGGCTCGCGAAGTCGAGCCTGGGTCCGCTCGCTGTGCTCTACACTGATCAGAAACCAGTTGTGGACTATGTGAATGCAGCCACCACTTGGTGGGAATCCACCGGCCCAGACTCTGCGCTGATTCACACACTGGAAGTGCTCGGCCTGTCCGGCCAGCGGCACGGCCTGATTGTGCTGCCCACGCACCCGCTGCGCGTTGCTTGGCAACAAGGCTTCGATCTTCTGGCTTTTCAACATCGCTACGAAGGGGGCGTGCCTGCTGCCAAAGTGAACAAGCTGTTGGGGGGGCTTTCGGGTGCGCAATATCCGGCCATGTTACCGGGGCTCGACGGCAGCGAGCCGTTCGTGTTCGCGGACAATCTTGGCTTTCATGCAGTTGCGATGACCGCCGCGGACGACCCCGAACCCAAGGCAACAGTGGCGCTGCTCTCCCGACTTTTGGCCGGCGGCGACTCCGACGATGAAGAAAGCGTTGCCCCGACCATCGGCCGCAGTGCTGCTGACCTGCTGGGTGGGGAAATCGCGAGCTATCTGACCCTCCACCCGGACTATCGCCGCGTGCGCGTGCATGCCTTGCGACCTGGTGACGCCAAGCCTGCGGCGCGCGCATTGGGGAAGGGACTACGGGACGTGGAGAAGGCAGAAGAGGCCGGCGATGACGCGGTAGAGGCGGCGCGGCCAGAAGAACATCGCAAGCACGCGTTTGAACTGGAACTCTACCCGGCGGACGCCGGTAGACGGTTGTGCGGTCAGTTTCTTTCCACGACCGCCGAACGCCGGCGCAGCGGCGCCGGTTTCGTTCCCGAGGATGACCGCTGGTTGTTGGATAGCGTGCCCCGGCCGGGCGGGGTCACGCTGCCGAGGCTGCAGTGGTCGCGTCGCGCGCGGGCTATCCCGGAAACGCCCGCGCATCTGGCTTTGGCCTTCGACTTGCTGTCGAGCCGGATCGAGTGCCGCAAAGCAGTTGATCTGCCGAATGGCAATCTGGAGGTGCATGGTCTTTCGTTGGCGCCCGAGCGCCGCTTTGAGCCGGCGCCAATACCGCATTGGCTGACGGTCGTTCCAACTGCACCGGAGGGCGACAAGCACCCGGTAGGTCGCGTGCTTTCAGAACGGCTGGTGAAGGCGTCTACGGCCATCCTGCGTCTGGTTTGTCGGCAGCGCGGCGGGAAAGAGGACGAATGGCCGGTGCTGGTGACGGAAGTCAATGCCGACCAGGAGGAAATCCTCACCCGTTTGCACCACCTCTGCGACTGGGTCGTGTCCGTGGATCGTCACGCGGGTGTCGAGTATTTCGACTCTCCGCGCGACCTGCCTCGGCCGTACGACGCCTATTTGATCGATTGCGTTCCGGAGCGAGACGATCTGGGCTTTCTTCAGCTCATCACCTCCACCAGTTCACTGGACGAAGTGAAGCGCTTGCTCGACGACACTCTCGGCGAAATGGGTCTTTCGGCAAGCCCGGCAAACTGCAAATTGCTGCTTGATTCGCTCAAGGCGCTTAGCGGCCGTCTGGCTTTGCGCCTGACCAACTCAGGCAACACGGTCGCCGAGATGGTGGCGCTGGCGCTGGTTCAAAACCATTGTGTTCACGCACAGGAAAGTGATGAGGGCTGGATATCGCTGCGAGAGGGGTTCTTCGTGCCGCTCGACGACGTGCCGGAACTGCTCCAATCACTCGGAGACAAGCCAGGAGAGTCAGCGGCGCGTGCGGACCTCCTATACGTGAGCGTAGCTCGCAAGGGCGGCTTGCGCTTCAGCTTCGTGGAAGTAAAGTTCCGACGCTATCTCAAGACAGCGCGCAGCCCGGATGTGCTGGATGGCATCGAGCAGCAGCTACAATCCTCTGAAGAACGCTGGGAAAAACTTTACGGCCAAGAAACGACGCCTCTCGAGAAAACCGTACTGCGCGCACGCCTAGCCCGCGTCCTGCGCTTCTACCTCAAAAAGGCTCGGAGGCACACTTTACGTAGTGAAGCCTATCAGCGACTCTCATCTGAACTGAATCGTCTTGCGCGAGACTCCGCCCACTACGAGCTAGTGCCTATGGCAGATCAGCCTCGTGCTCGAATCGGCTTTGTGCTGTGCCCGGAATACAAGGCCGAAATGCCTATCAGAATTGATCGGGGTAGTCTCGCAGAAACGTGGCTGTTTGGGCCGGATGCCCTAAGGCCGCCGCCACCGAGGACTGACCCTCTGCAACAGGCTGATGAGGCATCTGTCGCGCGAACAGCAGATCAGACCGATGAGGCCGACTCCTCGTCTCCAGTCGCTAGTCAACCGCCACCTGAACCTGTCGCGCCGCCCCCAAGCACGGGAGACGCCCATATCGTTCTTGGACACGAGACATCGAGTGACGAACCCATTTCCTGGCGGGTCAGTATCAAGGGCAACCCGCATCTGCTGATCGTGGGACTTCCCGGCATGGGTAAGACGACTTGTCTGATTCACATATGTCG
>Ga0156176_1197_pt1 | contig 36124 bp, 32 predicted proteins | sample RifCSPlowO2_12_FD_107829 | JGI IMG/M metagenome (GOLD analysis project Ga0156176, IMG submission 107829) | Betaproteobacteria bacterium RIFCSPLOWO2_12_FULL_62_58
GACGTAACCGCCTAGTTTTGATGGTAGGCCACCGGGGACTCGAACCCCGAACCTACGGATTAAGAGTCCGCTGCTCTACCAGTTGAGCTAGTGACCCATCGCGGGGAATGACGACCTGCGCCGACAATCTTGCTACGCAACACGCGCCGTCGTCAACTGTGATCGGTAAATCGGGCCGCGACTGCACGCTCCCGGACAAGACGGGTGAGCTACAATGCGGCCCTTATCGCGACAGCCGGGCCTGACATGACTCGTTCCAACTGGCGCACGCCGGCCGTTGTTCTCACCTGCAGCGGTATCGTGCTCACGATCGCGCTCGGCGTGCGCCACAATTTCGGCCTCTACCTGCAGCCGGTGACCATGGATCTCGGTATCGGCCGCGAGACGTTTGCGTTCGCGATCGCGATCCAGAACCTGGTTTACGGACTCGCCCAGCCCTTCACCGGCATGATCGGCGACAAGTACGGCACGGCGCGCGTGCTGATTGGCGGGACCCTGCTCTACGCCCTCGGTCTGGCGCTGACGTCGTTCGCCACCACCGGCTGGGAACTCACTCTGAGCGCCGGGCTGCTGATCGGGCTCGGCTTGAGCTGCAGCGGTTTTTCCATCGTCTACGGCGTGATCGGCCGCGCATTCCCCGCCGAGAAACGCACCGCCGCGTTGGGCGTGGCCGGCGCGGCGGGCTCGTTCGGGCAGTTCGTGATGCTGCCCTACGGCCAGATGCTGATCAACGCCATGGGCTGGCATGTCGCGCTGTTGATCCTGGCGGTGACAGTGATACTGATCGTGCCGCTGTCAGCCGCGCTGGTCGAAGACAAGAAAGCGCAGGCACTGCAATTTCACCGGCAGTCGATCCCGGAAGCCCTGCGCGAGGCCTTCGGTCACAGCGGCTACGTGCTGCTGTGCCTCGGCTATACGGTGTGCGGCTTCCAGTTGATGTTCATTTCGGTGCACTTCCCGGCCTACCTCGTCGACCAGCGCATGACGCCCGAGACCGGCATGACCGCGCTCGCGCTGATCGGGCTGTTCAATATATTCGGGAGCTATGTCTGCGGCTGGCTCGGCGGACGTTACACCAAGAAGTACCTGTTGTCGCTGCTCTACTTCACGCGCGCGGTGGCGATCGCGATCTTCATCGCGCTCCCGCTCACGCCGCTCTCGATCTACGTGTTTGCGGCCACCATTGGCTTCTTGTGGCTCGGCACGGTGCCGCTTACCAACGGCTTGATCGCGCACGTGTTCGGGGTCAAATACCTGGCGACGCTGGGCGGGATCGCGTTCCTGTTCCACCAGATCGGCAGTTTCATCGGCGTGTGGATCGCGGGCTATCTCTTCGATGTCACCGGCTCCTACGGCTTGATGTGGATGCTCACCATAGCCTCGGGCATCGTCGCCGCCCTGCTCAATCTGCCGATCGACGAACGCCAGATCGCGCGTCCGGCGGTCAAGCCTGCCTAGATCTCTTCTTCGCGCGCGGCCTCGGCGAGCAGCCACTCTCGAAACGCGGCGACCGCGGGACGCGTGGTTGCCGCCTCGCTGCTCACGAGATAGTAGGCGGAGACCAGCGGCACGCGCAGCGCAAACGGCGTCACCAGTCGCGCCCCATGCAGGTCCGCGGCCGCGAGCACCGGCATCGTCGTCACCACGCCCAGACCCTCGATCGCCGCTTCAAATGCGAGCACCGCGTGGCTGAAGCGCGGCCCGCGGCTCGCGTCCACATCGGTAACACCCGCGGCCTTGAGCCAGACGTCCCAGAACGATTCACCATCGTAGAGATTGCCGGTATCGTCGTGCAGCAGCATGTGGTGGCGCAAATCTTCAGGCCGCGTGAGCGGCGACGGTCCGGTGATGAGCCGCGGACTGCATATCGGAGTGACGGTGAGCGCGAGCAGCTTGTCGACGCGGAAACCGGGATAGTCGCCTCTGCCGTAGAGGATCGCGACATCGGAATCGGCAAGCCAGGCGTCGATGGTGGCGCGCTCGGCTACCGTGCCCTTGCCGCCCGCGCTCACCTGTCGCTGGCGCGCGGACAGGCGCACGTCGATCTCGGGATGCGCTTCGAAAAACCGATGCAGGCGCGGCATCAGCCAGCGCGCGGCGAACGAGGGCGCGGCGCTCACCGTGAGCGTGCCCATGCCTTTCTGGGCGCGCAGCACTTCGACCGCCTTGATCAGGCAGTCGAATCCCTCCCGCAACTTGGGCAGGCAGGCGCGCGCCGCATCGGTCAGAACGAGCGCGCGGTTCAAGCGATGAAACAACTGCACACCGAGGTACTCCTCCAGCGCGCGGATCTGATGGCTCACCGCCGCCGGCGTCACGTTCAACTCGGCGGCCGCCTTCTTGACGCTCAGATGACGGGCAGCGGCTTCAAATGCTTTCAGCGCGTTTAGCGGTGGCAAACGATTCGGCATGGCATTTCAGATTACTTTTTCTATGTTACTTAATGATAATATATCATCTGCTGCGATGCAACAAATGCATCTGATTTTAGTCTATATTGATGTCGGAAGTCATTGAGTTAAATGACGGTAGTATTTAACGGATTGGTTGGCGGATAGATCGCCACGAAAGGAGTGTCAAGATGAGACGAGATACTAAAGTAAACGCCGGTTCAAGCATTTATGAGCGGATTGAGGACGCAAGGATGACCGATAGCGAGCGGCAGGTGGCGTTAAACGCACTGCGGCAAGCGGATCTGTTTGTCGATGCCTTCATCTGGATCGCGAAGAAGATTGGCCGGCGCCCGGTGCGCCTGTTCCTCAAGCCCAGCCTTAAGCACTAAGACTTCCTCCAGCCGGGATCCCCTCCTCCCCCCGGCTAATGGCTGCCACAAGCGGTCGAGGTCGACGCGGCGGCAACCCCGCCGCGTTTTTTTGGTCAGGATATCACGCCCGAGTCAGCCCCGATAATTTCACCCGGCCGGCTCGCGTTCCGAAGACACATCCGGGCAAGCGTCGCCGCGCGACGACAAGTGTAGCGCATCATAAACAAGACCTTACCGGATGCCGCAGATTGGTTGTCACCGATCAACGACACTTGGCCACCTTATGCCGCTGTTTCAGCCCGGGCGCGGCGCATTAGTGCGCTGATTGCGCATGGTAATCCGGATTGGGCACGGACTTTGCTCATCATTTGCTTTCGAGTAACCGAAACCTGGGCGGTGCTGTCGCAGCCCCTGTAACCGAGCGAAGGAGACGCCATGTTTGGAAAGAAGGATGAAAACGTGCGCAGAGAAACCCGCAATGTAAACGTCACCCCCGCCCTCAACAATCCTCCCGCCGGCCGCAGCCAGCCGGAAATATCGACCTCGAATCCGCCGCCGCCAGAACCGCCCAAACCCGCCGTCAAACCCGACGACACCAAAGGCAGCAAGCTCATCGTCGGTCCGGATATCAAGCTCAAAGGCGTCGAGATCACCGATTGCGACACGCTGGTTGTCGAAGGCCGGGTCGAGGCTGCGATGGACAGCCGGGTGGTCCAGATCGCGGAACGCGGCGTATTTTCCGGTACCGTCGGTATCGATGTCGCGGAGATCAGCGGCCGCTTCGAAGGCGAGCTCACCGCACGCAAGCAGCTCGTCATTCACTCGACCGGCAGGGTCTCGGGAAAGATACGCTACGGAAAAATCACCGTCGAGGAAGGCGGGGAACTGGCGGGCGATGTAGGGACGATCTCGGTCTCCGCGGCCGGCAACATGGCAAAAGCCGTCGACCTTAAGACCGCGCCGACCGATATCGCGACTGCCTACGACCCTTTCGCGCGCAAAACCAAATCGTTCTAGCCGGGGGAGCCGTGGCGGTGCGCGGACCGCGGCGCGGAGGCGGCCGGATTCGTTCAAGGCGCTCCGGCCATCGCCTGCACGCTGCCGAACTCCGCGAGGATCATCTCGTTGAGATCGCGCGGCAGCGGCACCACGCCCGATTGCAGCACCTGAAACATCTGCCGGCGTTCGTCCGGCGGCAATTTTTCGTACTCCGTGCGCGCCTCCGCGGCGATAGCTCTCTTTTGAGCCTGAGACAGGTTCGTCAACCGCTCGTGAGCCTGCCGCACCGCTGATGCCTTGATCGCCAGTTCCTGCACGAGGTACGGCCTCATTGCCGCATTCTTCGGATCGGACAGGACGCGCTTCACGCTGGCGAAAACCTCCTCGCGCTGGGCTGATGACAAATGCACGAAACCCTCGTCGATCAACGTTCTGAGCTTCCGGTCGTCCAGATCGTAGGGCGCGGGCGGAATCACGAGCACGGGTTGCGGTTCGTTGCGCTGCACCCCCTCTATTGCCGTCTCTATCCCCGAGGAGATGATCTGATCGCGCAGCATGCGCAGCAGGAATAAGGTCAGCGGGTCGACCGCGAAAGCGACCGAAGGCCACAGCGCCAGCAACACGCAAATCAGACGACGCCGTATCACAGGCCTCCTCCAAAACGTCTTTATTGTTGTCTTGGCGACCCAACGAGTCGACCGCCGCGCGGCGAGAAACTCGAGCCGGCGAGAAACTCAGAACCGTCCAGTATCGGAGAGGTCCCGATGAATGACGGTCGTTCCAGATGCAAAGTAAATTCTAGCACCAACGGCGAGACGGACTTCAACTATCGGCGCGAGGCCATGTTTCGACCTGCGCCCGGAGACAGGTTGCAGAACGGGAGCGGTCTGCCTACATCATCCGTCCCATGCCCCAGTGCCAGTTAAACGCTTCGCCGAACAGCGCGCCCAGCGCGGCCGAGATCACGGCGCCGATCACGATCAGGATAACGATCGCCGGAATCGCCGCGAGCGCCCATTTGACCATCAACACCACCATGGACCAGAAGGGGATTTTGATGTCGGTCACCACCACTTCACGCGTACCGTCAGCCATGCCGGGCCTCCTTTGTAATTTTCGATTATTTCCTCTGTGTTTCGCGTGCCATCAATGCGGGCAAACCGAAATCCCCCGCGCGTCAGCGCTTCGCGCCGTCAACGCCGCAATTCCTCGACGGAGTGCGCGAACCGGCCGTCGCGGCGCTTGAGTGCGCGCGTCACGGACCGCGTTGCGCCAAACGTCGGTAGGTAGGCCGAGTGTTTCCCCGCCCCGCCGATCACCGCAATGATGATGTCCTCGGGTTTCTGGACCATGAACACGGGGGCCTCAGGTCCGGCGTTCTCATAGCGCTCCTTGAACGTCACGCGGAGGCGGCGCTCGATATTCTCCTTCGAGAATTTGCCGAGCGGCAGGTTCGCGTGCTGCTGCAGGAAGCGCTTGGCGTCCATCTTGGAAAACCCCTGCGCCACCGTCTTCGCGTGCTCCGGTCCCATGACGACCACGGGCTGCGCGGCGTAATACACATCATTTGACCTGGCTATGCCCATGGTGCCGGCGATCGTCGTCAGGATGCCCTCCGCGGTGAGGCTCTCATGGTCGTTGACGTTGTGCGGACACTCGGCGCCGACCACGGTGACCGTGCTGGCCGCCGCCGGGAAACCGCGTTCGACGTGGAGCGGCTCCCACGGGCTGGCCGCTTCGTTCTCGGCGACCAGGTAAGCATACTTGGACGGCGCGCCAAACGTGGACATGTCGCCCGAGCCTGGCGTCGCACCGCCGATGTTGAGCAGCGCGAGCCGGATCGCGCGCCCGATGGTGGCGTTGGCCCGGCGGCCGGGCCCGAAAGCGTTGTGGCCCGAGTTGATGTCGAGTTCTTTCGCTGCCGGTCCGTTGACGATGACGAGCGGCGCGCAAAGGTGCGTCGTCGCCTGGATCGCATAGAGATTGAACGGCTCCTCGCACATCGCCTCGATCGCGAGCGTGAGCAGCGGGAAATACCGCGGTTCGCAACCCGCCATCACGGCGTTCGCAGCGAGCCGCAGCGGGGTCGCCTCCCCATAGCGCGGCGCGATTTTCGCGATCGGCTCGTTCCACGGCCGGTCGCAATAGGCAAGCATCTCGCGCACGCGAGCCGCCGTCGGCGGCACGACCGGCAGCCCGTCGCCCCAGCCGCGGCTGCGAACCAGCGCGTTCACGGCGTCGAAATCGTCCTCCGCCTCGACGCTTGCGCCCGGCGCCTTGAGCAGTTCGGCAAGGTCGGTCACTGGATATGCTCCTCGATCAGGTTCACCACCTGCGGCGTCGCCACGCCGGCGCGCTGCTTCACGCCGTCCAGCGCGAGCCCGCCCAGCGGATGCGGGATCATGATGAGCGGCAGGTCCGGCACGCCGAACACGCGCGCCTGGTTCTTGCCGAGCTTGAGGAAGGGATCGGAGCAGATGACCGCGGTGACCAGGCCGCGCTTCCTGAGTTCTGACATGTCGTGGACACTCCACGACGTACAGGACCCTCAATCGGCCATCGCGCTGACGACGAAGTCGGCTTCCGCGGTGAGCTGGTCAAGAATTTCGCCCGGCGCCGGCAAGCTCACGCTTGCCTTTTGCAACGATACCACCGACTTGACCGGCAGCGCGGCCTTGATGCCCTCGGCGATGAAACGCAGCAGATGGTCAGCGTTGCCTTTGCTGTTGTCGAGTATGCCCAGCCGCAGCCCGCCCGCCCCGATCCGGCGTTCGGTGACAACCGCGGCGGCGCCGGCCGTCGGGGCTTCCGGTACCACCAAGAGAACTTTCCCGCTCATGATCGCTCCTTTGTCGTTCGGTCCAACAAACTGTTTGACTCTAGCGCATGTATCAGAGGGCCGCAACGTGTTGACTACCCGCGCCGTGCTATATACCGTGTTGACCAAACGGCACGGAACGCCAGCGCGCTCATGAAAAAATCAATACTCTGGGATACGGTACGGCGGGTGCAGGACATCATCGCCGCAGAGACTGGAGCGCCGCTGACTAGCGCCGCCGAGCAGCAGCTGGAAAATCTGTTGGGCGACGTCACCGGGCTATCGGCGGCATCTTCGACCAGCGAGAAATTCTCGAGCCGCGAAGTCACCATATTGCTGACCGACCTGCGCGGATTCACGTCCATTTCGGAAAACTACCCGGTTGGTGTGGTGCTCGGCCTCTTGAACCGATATCTGATCAAAATGAGCGACATCGTCAGCCGTCACGGGGGCACCATCGACAAATTCATGGGCGATTCGATCATGGTGCTGTTTGGCGCCCCCTATACGCACACGGATGACGTGAAGCGCGCCTTGACCTGCGCCGTGGACATGCAGCTCGCCATGGAAGACGTAAACCAATACCACAGGCAGATCGGGACGCCGGAACTGTTCATGGGCATCGGCATCAACACCGGCACGGTCATGGCCGGAACGCTCGGTTCGGACCTTTATTCCGAATACACGGTCATCGGGGATGAAGTCAACCTGGCTTCCCGCATCGAGGCTTTCAGCCTGCGGGGGCAGGTGCTGATCAGCGAAAGCACTTTTGATCGCTGCCGGGATTTCGTGCAAACGGATGAGCCGATGGACGTCTATGTCAAGGGGAAAGCCCACCCGGTCAGCCTGCGCGAGGTGCTGGCCATTCCGTCGCTGGGAAAGGAAGTTCCGCGCCAGGAAATTCGCAAGAGCCCCCGGGTCGAAGTGACAATCCCGTTCACCTACCAGGTGGTGGAAAACAAGATCGTCATGCCGCAACTGCACCACGGCGTGATTCTGGACATCAGCTATCACGGCGTTCTGACCGAAGTGGGCCAGGACCTCGCCCCGCATTCGGATATCAAATTGACTCTGGACCTATCGCTGGTCGGTTACACGGCGGCTGACGTTTACGCCAAAATCCTGAAAACGCGACCGAGCGAAGGCCGCTATGTGTCGAGCATCGAATTCACCTCGGTCAGCGTTCAGAGCACCATGAACATAAAGCATTTCGTTCAGCTGCTCATTCAGGGCAGCGACGTCAAGTAACGTCAAGTCAACGTAGCCCGGATGAAGCGACGCGTAATCCGGGATAAATCAACGTAGTCATCCACTTCAATCCTGTCCGGCACGGGCTGGTAGCACGGGTATGGGACTGGCCGTATTCCTCGTTTCGACGTTATGTCCGGCAGGGCGTATTGTCCGCAGACTGGGGCGGAAGCGGCAGCATCGATATGGGGAACTTTGGCGAACCGTTGACTTGATCCCGGATTTCATGTCATTGCATCCGGGCTACGCTCGCTACAGAAACGGCTCGGCCCGCTTGATCAGTTCGTCCAGCCCCGGCTCGTTCGGGTTGCGCGGCTTGCCGGGGTGGATGATCGACACCTGGCAGCTCTCGGCCGCCTCCACAAGCTCCCGGTAGGTACCGGCGTCGAGGTTCACGATGGACGCCTGCTTGTTCGCGTCGTAGGCGAACATCTTGTTGTTGATCTGCGTGCACTCGTCGCAGGTCGTGCAGCGGGGAGTCTCGATGTAGGGTTCGTCCGACGGTTTTTCCTGCGCCGGCTCCGCCTGCGCAGGCGTCGCAACCGGCGCGGCCGGCGGCGCCGCCGGGGTTTCGGCCGCGGGTTTCGGTTCGTGCCCCCGGGCCTCGACCTCGCGCTGTTCGCGCTCCTGCCACGCTTTCTTCTCGCGCGCGAGCAGCCGCTCCGCGTGCGAGTTGTGAATACCACCGAGTTCCTGCAGGCTGTGCCACATCTCGCGGCAGCGGCGCGCCTCCTGGATCAGCTTATCGTCGACGATCACCTTGTGCAGCACGTCGTTGCGGTCGACCATCAGCAGGCAGGGGATTTTCTCGGACAGGTGCTGCGTGCCGCCGGCCAGACACTCGCCGACCGGGACCATGCTGCCGTTCCACTTCGCCCGCGGCACTCGCGCGAAATGCCTGGCGTAGCGCCGGTCGCACGCCACGAAATCAACCAGCGTGAACAGCAGGTTCTCCGAGAGCCGCTGGTGCTCTTGGTCCTCGTAAGCGAAGCTCTGCGCCGGCCAGTCGGAATCCACCTGGGGATTGGCATCGAGGCAGAAGCGCGTCGCCCAGTCCGGGCCCGCGGACGGGTCGTAGGTGAAGGCCGGAAAGGCGCGCGACTCCATCGCCGCCGCCGCGGTCAGGTAAGGTGGAAGGTCGCCTGCTTTTCCGGTCGACCCGGAGAAAACGCTGAACAGCGCGGGCCCGGCATAGGCGAGTCCCTTGAGGATGCGGTCGCGGAACTGGAACAGGTTCGAGCTGCTCGACTGCAGCACGTAGACCTGGTTCAATCCGATCGCCATGTCGGCGAGTTGCCTGCCACGCATGCCGATGGCGAGATGCCCGTCGCCGAGCGGCGACTCCTCCAGGATGTCATCGGTCTGCACCAGGACCTTCACCGGCAGGCCGGCGGAAAGAATCTCCATCAGCTTGGCATGCTCGACCGCCTGCACGTTGCCGACGCAGACCAGGTAATCCGGAAACACAGCCAGGTCCTGCGGGTCGAGCCCGTTCTCGCCGAACGCCTCGAAGAAGGGGTTGTGCTTCGATTCCTGGTATTCGCCTTCGATCTCAAGCTCGGCTATCGCGATGGCCTTGGCGCATTCGATCGCCTTGGGCAGGCGCTCGCGGAAGGCTTCGAGGGCACCGGTGCAGTTCTCGAAAACGAAGGAGTACGGCTGCGCGCGCTCGCCCCGTTCGATGTCCGCGTTCGACACCGGGAAGAACCGTTGGGACTTGAGCGCCGAGAGCCCCCAATGGATGCGCCGCCGCCGGTTCTCGGGCAGCGAGTCCCTGGGCGTAGCCTTGGTCAGCAGGCGCGACATCGCCTCAAAGTCGAACACATCTTCATGCACCGACCCGACCGAGGCTTTGAGGCTTTCCGCGCTCCGTCCCGCCGCTGAGCGCACAAAGTCGGCCCTGAGGATGTCGGAGAGTTTCAGCATCAGCCGGCTGACGTACTCATGGAATCTGCGGGCCTTCTGCTCCTGGACGGCCGTCCAGGCGTGCATGAAAAGGCGGGGCGGCATCGCCTCGTTGCAGTCGACGACGTCGCCGTCGACCTTGAGGGCGGCGCGGGCGCGGCTCAGACTGTCCTGCAGCAGATCGTCGGCGCGCGGCGCGTGCCGGCTTGCGGCCGTGTCCCACAGTGCCGAGAGCAATCCGGTGGCGCCTGCCGCGGCCAGCGCGCGGATCTCTTGCTCCAGCCGCAACAGGTGTTTTGTCAGCCGTTCGCCCCCGTCGCCCCGCGCAACCTCATGCAGGACGCCGTCGACCACGCCGGAGAGCGACTGCACGCAAGTCCCGTTCGAGCCGTTGCGAACCAACACCAGCGGAAAGTCGTAGCGCAGCCGGGTGAGGTCCCGATATCCGGCGAGAAGCGCGGGACGCAGATCGAGTCCGTCGATCGCGTCCAAGCCGGCGCCGGACCTCTTTCCGGTCAGATGAAAGGCAATATGCGCTTGAAGTTTCGCTTCCATGTCAGTGTCGGTTTGCTCGGGTCAAACCCGCACGGACCGTATTTTCCCGTCCGCCTTCTGCGGCCAGATCGTGAACTTGTCGAGTTCCGCCTCGAGACCCGTCTTGATCAGCTCGGTCGTACGCAGCTGCCCGGCGTGCCGCACGTCCTCGTAGCAGGGAACGTCGGGATTGCGGTAGAGAATGCCTACGGGAATCGGATCGACGCTCGAGGCGATCTCGCGCGCCCGGTCGATGTTTGCGGGATCGTGCACCTGCTGATTCTTGTAGATCTTGGCGAGGTTCGGGCTGACCTTGAGCCCCCGCTCGTGGTTCAGGAGCAGGATTTTCTGCGGATCGTGCAGCCACGGCTCGAACAGCACCGGCAGCCACTCCGGACAGCGCTGCATGATGCGCACGAAGGAAAATCCCTTGTGGTGAAAAGCGGCCGCGATGATGTCGTAGAGCACTTCCGGGATCCAGTCGACCGCCTGCGCGACAAAGGAGACGTTCTGCACCCCGAGCGTGACGCTCAAGGGATTGAGCGCCTCGAGGTAGGAGCCGCGCGGCGTGGTGTTGCTCTTGGTGCCTATCGGCGAGGTCGGCGAAGCCTGCATCTTGGTGAGCCCATAGATCTGATTATCGTGCAGCAGCACCGTCATGTTCATGTTGTAGCGGATGCCGTGGATCCAGTGGGCGGCGCCGATGCTGCAGCAATCGCCGTCGCCGGTGTTCACGAACACGTGTAAATCCGGCCTTGCCATCTTGATGCCCTCGGCGACCGGCAGCGCCCGTCCATGAATGCCGTGGAAACCGTAGGTCTTCATGTAATGCGGAAAACGGCTCGAGCAGCCTATCCCCGATACGAACACCGTCTTCTCCGGGCGCAAGTCCTCGTCGCGGCACAGCCGCTGCACGGCCGCGAGGATGGCGTTGTCGCCGCAGCCTGTGCACCAGCGCGGCACGCCGCTCTGATAGTCCTCGAGTTCGTGGTGCTCCTCGTACATGCGGAGCAGGCACCCGGTGGCGGTAATGGTCATGGTCGGTTCGCCTTTCCTTACGGTTGATTCAACTTCTCATGGATCACGCGGCAGATGGTCGCGGGCTTGATGGGTTCGCCGCGCACCTCGCTCCAGCAATCGACGTCGATCAGGTAGCGCGCCCGGAGCAGCATCGCGACGGCCGAGTAGCGGCGATTGGTTTCGTCGATGATCTCGTCGCCCGGCCGGTCGCACCAGTTGCCCTCGATCGTCACCACCTTCTTGAACCGCTGCAGCACTTCCTTGATGCCCGCAGGCACGGGCTGGAGGAACCTGAGGTGCAGCGAGGACACCTTATGGCCCTCCGCGCGCAGGCTTTCGACCGCCTCCTCGATTGCCCCCTTGGTGCTGCCCCAGCCGACGATCAGCAGGTCACCGTGCTCGCCGCCGAACACCGGCGGCGTCTTCAGCGTTTTCTGCAGTGCGGCAAGCTTCAGGCTGCGGTAGCGAATGCTCTCCTCATTGCTCTCCGCATCGTAAGCGACGTGGCTCGCCCGGTCATGGGCGAGCCCGGTCAGGGTGTGCATGCCGTTGGGCTGTCCCGGAATGAAGCGGCGGGCCAGGCCGGTCACGGCCTCCCAGTCATACGGCTTCACCCCCTCGGGAATCGCGCTCTGGTCCACCGGCGGCGCCACCCACGTTGCGCTGAACTGCGGCCGCGGGAAGGGCTGCTGGGAAGTGGCCAGGTTGGCGTCCGTGAGCACCACCACCACCATGTTGAAAGTCTCGGCGATCTTGCGCGCGGTGATGATCGAGTAGAAGCAGTCCTCGATGGTGCTCGCCGCCATCACCACCTTCGGCGCGTCGCCGTGGCTGCCGAAAATAGCGGTCAGCAGATCGCCCTGCTCCGCCTTCGTCGGCTGGCCGGTACTCGGGCCGCCGCGTTGCACATTCACCACGACCAGCGGAATTTCGCCCATGACCGCCAGCCCGATCGCCTCCTGCTTGAGCGAATAGCCGGGGCCGGAAGTGATGGTGACCGCACACTTGCCGGCATACGAGGCGCCGATCGCGAACGAGCAGGCCGCGATCTCGTCTTCCGCCTGGTGCACGACGCCGCCGACTTTCTCGAAGACGTCGCTCAAGTAATGGGACGCCGAAGTCGCGGGCGTGATGGGATACATGGCGCAGACTTCCATGCCCGAGGCGAGGATGCCGAGCGCCAGTGCCGTGTTGCCGTTGACCACGACCTGCGGCTCCTTGGCCCGCACCGCCGGGATGCGGAACTTGAAGTCGAGGTTGGCCTCCGCCCACTTGTGGCCGGCTTCCAGCAGCACGATATTCGACTTGATCACGCTCTGCCCCTTCTTGCCGAAGGTGAGCGCGATCTGCTCGCGTGCCAGCTGCAGATCCAGGCTGTAGATGCTGCACAGCATGCCCAGGACGAACATGTTCTTCCCGCGCTGCGCATCGGGGACGCACAACAAGCATTCCCGCTCCATCGGAATCTCGTACACCTTGTACCCTGCCGCCACGAGTTCGCCATGGGTCTCGACGTACGATGCCGCGATCTGTGGATCCTTATCGTCGCGCCACATGCTTTCCAGCAGAATGATGCAGCCGGGCTTGAGCTCGCCCGCCCCCACCCGGCCGAGGAGCACCTGCTCATTGAACGCCACCACGAGGTCTGTTTCGTCGCCCCCGTTGGTGACGCGGCGCGAGCCCAGGCGAATGCGGTTGCCGCTGGCGCCGGCGACGCTGCGCGCCGGCGGCCGGATTTCAGCGGGGATGATCTCGACCGTCCAAACGCCGTTCCCCATCCGCGCCGCGATCGAGCCCAGGGTCTGGCCGCAGCGTTGCGCCCCCTCGCCGGAATCGCTGATCACCTCGACGATGTGCTCCTTCAACGTGGTGACCGCCTGCGCGCCCGCAGGCGAGCGGGAAGGTCGGACAGGTTCCCTGATTTGAAGTGCGGTCGTATCGTCCATGTTTTGCCGTTATGCGAGTCTCATTAAGCGACGCGGATGCGCGCGAAGTTTCGTTCCCTCACATCAATCCCGAACAGTTTGCCGGCGCTGCCGTTGGGCCCCGCGAGATCATCGACGCCGGTATCACGGATTCCGAGATAGGCCTTCATGCTGCGCGCAGCCTTGCGGCCCGCGCCCATCGCTTCAATCACGGTGGCGGCGCCAGTGACGATGTCGCCGCCGGCAAACACGCCCGCCATGGAGGTGGCGAGGTTCGCGTCCGTCTCGATGTAGCCGCGCTTGTTGAGCTTGAGCTTCGCGGTCTGACCGATGATCGGATTCGCGTTGGTGCCGATCGCGAACACGATCATGTCGCATTCGAAATCAAATTCGCTCGCCGCGACCGGAACCGGGCGGCGCCGCCCCGATTCGTCCGGCTCACCGAGCGCCATGCGGATGCAGCGCATGCCGCGAACATTGCCTTTGCCGTCGTCGAGAATCTCAACCGGGTTGGTGAGCCAGTGAAACTCGATCCCTTCTTCCTCGGCATGATGGATCTCCTCGGCGCGCGCCGGGCTCTCCGCCTTGGTGCGGCGATAGATGCAATGCACCTTCTCCGCGCCCAGCCTGAGGCAGACCCGCATCGCATCCATCGCCGTGTTGCCGGAACCGATGACAGCGACGCGCCGGCCAAACGGCACAGGCGTGTCGTAGGTCGGGAACTCCCGCGCGAGCATCAGGTTGCAGCGCGTCAGGAGCTCGTTGGCCGAGAGCACGCCGTTCAGGAAGTCGCCCGGAATTCCCAGCAACGTTGGACAGCCCGCGCCGGTCCCGACGAACACCGCGTCATAGCCCATCTCATCGATCATCTGCTCGATCGTAAACAGGCGCCCCACCAGGGTGTTGCACTCGAACTTCACGCCAAGCTTGCGCAGGTTCTCGATCTCGGCGTCGATCACCGCGTTCGGGAGGCGGAAATCGGGGATGCCGTACTTCAAGACACCGCCCGCTTGATGGAAGGCCTCGTACACCGTGACGTCGCACCCCGCCTTGGCCATGTCGGCCGCGCACGCCATGCCCGCGGGTCCGGAGCCGACGATCCCGATCCTGAATCCGCTGGGTTCGATATAGGGAATGTTGGTCCAGCGCTCCGCGATCGCGGTGTCACCGACAAAACGCTCGAGCCGGCCGATCGCGACCGGCTCCAGCGTCTCGCCCACGGGGCACACGCCTTCGCACTGACTCTCCTGGGGGCACACCCGGCCGCATATGGCCGGCAGCAGATTCGTACCGGTGATGACGTCGTAGGCGCCGCGGAAATCTTTCGCGCTGAGTTTCCGGATGAAACCGGGGATGTCGATGCTGACCGGGCAGCCCTCGACACAGGCCGGGTCCGGACAAAGCAAGCACCGCTCCGCCTCGTTGAGCGCATCTTCGACGCGAAAGCCGCAGTTGACCTCGGCAAAGTTTCGCACCCGCTCGCGCGGATCCTGCTCGCGCACCGGAGACCGTTGCTGCGGTATGGTCCGTATCGTCTTCTTCTTGGCCATCTAACCGCCTTCCACTTCTTCAAATGGATCAGGCAGCACAAGGGGTTCACTTGCTAAGTCAGGCGGGACCTGCGCCGTCGATAAGCCAGGTGCGGCCTGAGCCGGCGGCAGCGATTCCGGCGGCCCGGGACTGATCGGGTTCTTCATGCGACAGCTTGCCGACCAACGCTCGAGGGCGACCTTTTCCTCTTCTCTGAAGCGCCGCAGCCGCGACATCAGGTCGTCGAAATCGACCTGGTGGCCGTCGAAATCCGGACCGTCGACGCAGGCGAACTTCACCTGCCCGCCGACCTTTACGCGGCAGCCGCCGCACATCCCCGTGCCGTCGACCATGATCGGATTGAGGCTCACGACCGTCCTGATCTTGTGAGGCCGCGTCGCTTCAGCGCACGCCTTCATCATGACGGGCGGCCCGATCGCAACGAGTTCGCCGATGTCGGGATGCTTCGCGATCGCCAGCTTGATGCCGTCGGTGATGAGCCCCTTGATCCCCGCTGATCCGTCGTCCGTGCACACGATGAATTCATCGCAGCAGGCCCGGAATTTGGCTTCCCAGAAAACGAGATCCTTGGTGCGGAACCCGACGACGCCAATCACGTACGCGCCGCTTTCCTTGAAAGCGCGCGCCTGGGGAAAGATCGGTGCCACGCCCAGACCGCCGCCGACACACACGATTTTCCTCGCGCCGCCGGTATGGCTGGGATCCCCCATGGGGCCGACGACTGCATACAGCTTGGTGCCGACCTGGCAGGTCTGCTGCATCTCCCGGGTCGTCTTCCCGACGGCCTGTATGACCAGAGTGACCGTGCCCTCCTGCCGGTCGAAGTCAGCGATGGTCAGCGGGATGCGCTCGCCGTGCTCGTGCGACATGACGATGACGAACTGGCCGGGCCGCGCGGCTCTCGCCATCAGGGGATGATGAATCTCCAGCAGGTAGGTGACGTCCGAGAAATCCTCTCGCGCCACGATCTCGAATGTGGATCTCTCGTTCGCTGTTACATCGGTCATGCCTAACGGGTTTGGCGATAATGGGCGACTTGTCATCTTTTCCGGCGCTAGCAGGTTGTCTGAGAAACCATTTCAGCTTACCGGGTTGAATCTAGTGCTTTCTTCCGGTTTCCTATTTGATTTAGCGCAAAGATTCGTCGGTTTGCAGGGAAGTTGTCGCGATCTGCAACCACGATAAGCGTTTATTTCGGATCATGAAACAGCTAACTATAGAGAAACAATCAAAAAAATGTGAAACCGGAGTAGCTGCGATGGGTCGCGCTACCAGAAAATCCGGTTTGATTCCAAAGCCAAGCCCGAGTGTTGTATTGTGCCGGTCTGCACCTGCAGTGCGTGGGCCACGTTCACCATTACTCAGGCCGACATCGGGAAAGGACTTTATGACACCAAAGCTGTTTGGCTTCTGGCGCTCGCTCGCCACCTGCCGCGTACGCGTCGCGCTCGCGCTCAAGGGCATAAAGGCGGAGGAGGTCTCGATCAATCTAATGCAGGGGCAACAGCACGGAGCCGAATATCGCGCGGTCAATCCGCAGAGCCTGGTGCCAGCCCTCGTGATCGACAATGGGCCGCCGCTGTTTCAGTCGATGGCAATCCTTGAATACCTGGAAGAGACGCACCCGCAGCCGCCGCTCCTGCCGCCCGACCCGCGCGGGCGCGCGCGGGTGCGGGGGCTCGCGCAGATCGTCGCCGCCGACTCTCACCCGCTGATCGTGCCGCGCATCCGCACCTATCTCGAAAAGGAACTGCATGTGGACGAGGCCGGGCGCACCCGCTGGGCGCAGCACTGGATCCTGGAAGCGCTCAAAGCGATCGAGGCGCATCTTGTCGGGGAGCCGGAAACGGGCCGGTTCTGCCACGGCGATACGCCCACGCTTGCCGACATCTGCCTCGCGACGCAGGTGTTCGGGACGCAGTTTTTCAATTGTGATACCTCGGGCGTGCCGGCGGTGATGCGGATCTTTGGTGAATGCATGAAGATCGAGGCGTTCGATCGAGCGCAGCCGCTCAAGCAGCCCGGCGCGCCCAAGGAATTGAAGCATTAACCATTCATGATTCACCGACTATATGGCCAATGTTGAAATTATCGACCGCTCAAGTCGTGCTGTGCGATTGTGTCGCGAGCATGTACGGCGACGACGCGGGCGTATCGGAGGCGCGCTGCCGCGCGGCTACTTGCCCGTGAAGCGGGGTTTCCTGCCTTCGCGGTGCGCCGCGATCGCCTCGTCCACGTCGTGGCTCCATTCCAGCTTGGCGCGAAGCTCGTCGGAGAGCTGTCGCGCCTCACGCAGCCCCGGCGCAAGGCGCGTGTGCGCGATGCGTTTTGCGCCGCGCAGGGCAATCGGACCCTTCTCAGAGAGGTTCCGGGCAAACGCCATCACTTCGTCCATGAAGCGCGCGTAAGGGTAAAGCGCCAGCGCGAACCCGATACGCACCATCTCCTCCGCACCCACTTCACGCCCGCTGCATAGGAGCTCGAGCGCGCGGGCGCGCCCCACGACGGAAGGCAGTCGCGCCGGACCGCCGCCGCCCGGAATCCCGCCCATGTCGGCCTCGGGAAACGACATGGTCGCGCGATCCGACACGAAGCGCATGTCGCAGGCGAGCGCGAGCTCGACGCCGTTGCCGCGCGCCTTGCCGTTCAGCGCGGCGATTACGATCTGCGGCACCATCTCCAGCGAGTCCCGCAGGCGGCTGCCGCGCAGGACGAAATCGACGATATCCTGCTTCGACATCGAGCCGCGGATCGCGGGATCGAACGCGCCCCATGAGAAATATTCCTCGCCTGCGCCCGTGACGATCACGATCTGCGCTTCCTCGTCGCGGTGGAGCGCTTCCACCACGGGCTCGAACGCAAAGAGCATCTCCTTGCGCCAACGGTTGCCGTCCTCGGGCCGGTTGAGCGTGATAGTGACGATCTTGCCCTCGCGTTTGACGAGCACGGGGCCGGAAGCGCTGTGCGCGGTGTCGGCGGCGCCGGATTGTGCGGAAGTCATGGGTGTTGATCAAGGAGGGCAGACAGCTCACATCCCCAATATGCGGCCGATTTCCGCGATATATCGGCTGCCCTTCAAGCCCTCGGCTATGGCGTTGTCCAATGCGTTCTCGAAAGCGTCCCGGATACCGTGCAATCCATCTCTTACCCAATGGTGCCGGCGCACCGGGGAGTTGAGCACATTCTTGAGCGTCTCCACTTCGTCTCTCAAGAGCTGCATGTCGTGAGAGCCCCCTTTTACTTTCTTCAAATCTTGTTCCAGGGCCTCAATCAGTTTGGCCACTTCCTCCAGGTTTATGTCTCCCCGGCCATCCTCTTTCTGGTCACTCGCAGCCATTTGGCACCCTCCTACGACGTTATTCTTCCATTCTCCCCGAAACCGTCAACCCTTGGAACTCCGCCGCCCCGCCGGCGGGAGCTTCGGTGGTTTCGCGGGCTTGTTCGGTCCCCACAAGCGGCTGTAATAAGTATCCGCAAGCTGCAGCGCGGCCACCGGGTTATGGCCGAGCACACGATCCTTGGCGACCAGGACAGTCGTCAGCCCCCTGGCATACTTGAAGAACAGGCTGTCGTGGCCGATGCACAGCCCCATCACGACGTTGAGTTCGCAGCCGTGCGCATTGAGCATCTCGGCCTGGGATACCGGGTTGCACAGCGCTTCGAACTGCCCGGGGCGGACTTTCTCGTGATCGGCGATCCCCAGTTCTTCCTTCGGGATGTTGCCGTTCTTGCACGCGACCGACACGACCTCGAAGCCGTGGCTCTCCAGGATGCCGCTCAGCACGTACGCATGATCGACGAAACTGATGCAATTCGCGATGCCGATTTTCCTGTAGCCCATGCGCTTGGCGAACTGGACGATCTCCTCGACCCGCGTCCACTTGCAGTAACCTTCGGACTCGACCAGCGCCGATTCGCGCGAAATCTTGCGCGTTTCCGGGTCGTCGTACAACGCGCGCGCCACGTTCTGGCTGCCGGGATCGACTTTTGTCGGACAAAAGCCGGGGCCGCGCTCCTCGGCTTCGCCTTGGCGGCAGGCACGCACGGTCGGCGGACAATACGCACACGCGGGATCCGAATACTTCATGATCGCTCCTCATGATCGAGAACTGCGTAACGATTTGACGTGCTACCCCTCACCCTAACCCTCTCCCCGCATACGGGGAGAGGGAAAATTAAACTCCCTCCCCCGCTTGGGCGGGGGAGGGCTGTGGTGGGGGTAGGGACATTGACGTGGAACATACAAACTTTGTGACTCGATTAAGTAATGCTCAATAATGCAGCGCTTCGGCCGAGTCTATGCATTACGCACCGAGGAACCTTGACCCAGATCAAAATGCTGTATCGACGGAATCCGTTTCGTCGCCCGCGCGCGCTGCGCCTTGATCGCGGCGAGAATTTTTTCGGCGGTGGCGGGCAACGAGGTGATGCGCACGCCGACCGCGTCGTGGATGGCGTTCACGATCGCGGCCGCCGTCGGCACCGAGGTCGGCTCGCCCACGCCCTTGGCGCCGAACGGCCCGGTCGGGTCATAGCTGTCGACGATGTCGACTTCGATCTCCGGCATATCGAGGCTGGTCGGCGTGATGTAGTTGGCAAGGTTGGGGTTGAGCTGCCGGCCTGCGTCGTCGAACAGGATTTCTTCCTGAAGCGCGAGGCCGAGCCCCATGGAAATGCCGCCCTGAATCTGGCCTTCGACCAGCATCGGATTGATCGCGGTGCCGCAGTCGTGCGCCGCGGCGATGCGAAGGACCTCTACTTCTCCGGTCTCATCGTCCACGTCCACCTCGGCGATCTGGGTGGCATAAACGTAGGTGCTGAACGGTTTCCCCTGGCCGGTTTCGGGATCCAACGCGACCGTCGGCGGGTTCCACGACGCACTCCCGATCGCCGGCTGGCCCATGTCAACCTGCGCGCGGTTCGCCACCTCGCCGATCGCGAGGCATCGCTGCGGGAAGCCCTTCACCTGAATTTTGCGGTCCCGCGCCTCGAGCTGATCGGGCTTGACCCCGAGCAGCGGCGCGGCGGCCTCGAACAAGATCGCCTTCGCCCGGCCGGCGGCGAGCCGGATCGCGTTGCCCGTCACGTAAGTGGTGCGGCTCGCGATCGCGCCCATGTCCGCCGGGGTCGCATCGGTGTCGGCCGAGACCACGTACACGTCATCCGTGGCGACCCCGAGTTCCTCCGCGGCGATCTGCCCGAGCACGGTAAGCGAGCCCTGCCCCGTTTCCACGGTGCCGGTGAGCACTGTCGCGGTTCCGTCCTCGTTCATTTTCACGACCGCTGCACTCGGATTGGCCGTCACCGTGTAACCGACCGGGTACCACATGCACGCGATGCCCCGCCCGCGCCGTTTCATTGCCCTGCCTCCTTCCAGCCGAAGCGCTCCGCCGCCTTGAGCAGCGACTGCTTCACGACGACGCTTTGGAGCACCTGCCCCGTCGGGCTTGCCGAACCTTCGTCAAAGGCGTTCAGCAGCCGGATATCGAGGGGATCCATAGCCAACGCGGCGGCAATGTCGTCCATGTGCGACTCGTAGGCGAAACACACTTGCGGCGCGCCGAAGCCGCGCATTGCGCCCGCCACGGTCTTGTTGGTGTAAACCGCAAACGCCTCGACGAGAAGGTTCTCGATCTTGTAGGGGCCTGACGCGAGGATGCAGGCCTTGCCGAGCGTGGTCTCGCTGAACGAGCAGTATGCCCCGCCGTCGAGAACGAGGCGCACCTTGCGCGCGAGGATCCTGCCGTCCCGGGCCACGCCGGTCTTGTAATCCATGATGAAAGGGTGTCTCGTCGTCGTCGACATGAACTCCTCGCCGCGCGTGAACACGCCCTTCACCGGGCGGCCGGTCTTTTTGGAAAGCAATGCGAGCACCGGCTCCTGCGTGATCTCGTTCTTGCCGCCGAAGTTGCCGCCGACGATGGTGGCGATGACGTGGATGCGGTTCATCGGAAGTTTCAGCGTGCGCGCGAGGTCGGCGCGCCCGAGGGTGATCCGCCCGAGGGTGGACCAGACGGTGAGCCGGCCGTTCGGATCCCAATCGGCGATCGCCGCGTGGGGCTCGAGCGTCACGTGCTCCACCATCTGGGTGCGAAAGCGGCTCTCGAAAACGTGGTCGGATGCCGCAAAGCCTTTCTCGATGTCGCCCTTCCGGATCACCTTGGTCGCGTAGATGTTGCTGTGCGGAGGATGAACCTTCGGCGCATCTTCCTTGAGCCCTTCCAACGGATCAAAAATGGCGGGCAGCGGCTCGTACTCGACCTTGATTTTCTCCAGCGCCTCCGTGGCGATCTGCTCGGTGACCGCGGCCACGGCCGCTACCCCGTCTCCCGCGTGGAACACCCGCTCGTCGGCGAGCACCGGCTGATCCTGGAACGTGGCCCCGAAGGAATTGACGGGTATCTCCCGGCCGGTCAGCACCGCCGCCACGCCCGGCATCGCCTCCGCCGCGCGCGTATCCACGTTCTTGATCCGTGCCGAGGCGATGCCGGCCCGCTTGATCTTTGCGTACAGCATGCCGGAAAAAGCGAGATCGGCGATGTACTTGGTCTGGCCGAGACCGTGCAAGCGGCTGTCGGAGCGCGTCGCCCGCTGGCCCACGGCAGGCGTCTGCTGGCGGGTCTGCGGAACCAGTGTTTCGATCGGGTACGTGACCGGCGGCGTGACTGCCGGGAGCCGCAGGCTCACGGTTTCCAGAAGGCTCTCCTGCACCGTCCGAGTCTGCGTCTGCACCACCTTGACATCTTCAGTCATCACTCGATCCTTCCGTTCGCCGCTCTCTGCTCTCTGCTCACCGCTCACCACTACCACTCACCGCTTACCGCTCACCGCTTACTGTTTACTAAAATGTCTTTTTCCTTCGCCACCGTTGCGGACGGTCGCTGGGAAAAGCAAGCCCGCTCGCATCCACTCCTAAATCGACGAACAGTTTGGCCAGCACGATGGCGCAGCTATAGCCCTCCAGCACCGGCACCTCCCAGCCCATCTCATCCAGGCGCTTCTGGACAAACGGCTGGAGCCAGAATGCATCGGAGCAACCAAAGGTGATGACCTCCGCGCCATCCTCTTCGATCGCGGCGACGGCCTCCACAACGGACCGCTCCACGGCCTCGGAGCGTTCACCTCTGAGGGCCTGCTCTCGCTGATCGGCAATGGTGCTCTCGTCCTCGCGTCCCGGCCGGGCGTGGTAATAGTCTATGCTCCGGATGGATGCGCACCCCCCGGCAAAACGGTGCCGCACCACGAGGTCGTAGTAATACATGTTGTGCGATTCGGCGAAATCGATGACGCTGAACTTATTGCCCAGCATGGACGCGATGTGCATCTGGGAAAAGGCGCAGGAGGTGACGGGGATGCGATATTTTCGGGCGATCTCCCGCGACTCCGGAAACCCCGGCTCTCCCCCACCCAGCAGGATGATGGCATCGTACTTTCCGCTCTCGCAGGCCTCGCGGACGATCGGCAGACGCGCCGCCGCGACGTAGCAAAACTCCTCGCGGGTTTCGACCGCCCAATCCCCGTACGGCGCCATCGGACCGCCGTGAAAATCCCACTCGACGTCCTCCAGCAAAGGCCGGATGTTGAGGTAATGCATCCTGAGGCGCTGCTCTTTGGTGAGGACTGCCGAGTGATACTTGTCCGCAAACCTGCTGTCGTTCGGCAACTGAAACGGTTGTATGAACAGAAATCGGTATTTCTTGTTTTCCGCCGTCACGGCCGGTTTGCTCAAGATTTTGTCGCTGAGATCAGTCACCCTGCGCTCCGTCTACATTCTTACCACGACCTTGATCGCGTCCTCGATGCGCTCGCGCGCGTACTGGATCGCGGTCGGCACCTGTGCCAGCGGAAAAGTGTGCGTGTGGATGAGCTTCGCCGGAAAACGCTTCTGCGCCATCAGCGCCGCGGCCCGGCGGGTCGCGCTTCTGCCTTCGCCGCGGATGCCGTACACGTAAATGTTGTTGCGCACCAGGTGCGCGACATCCACCGGCACCGGTTCCTGCGGGAAGGCAACCAGGCAGATGCGCCCGCCGCGGCTCACCATGCGCGCGGCCTGGTTGAGCGCGGCCGGCGCCCCCGAGCATTCCAGCACGTAGTGCGCGCCCTTGCCGCGGAGAATGCGCCTGACCGCGGCGACCGCATCCTCCTCGCTCACGTTCACGACCTCATCCGCACCGAGCTTGCGGCCAATTTCCAGCCGGCCGCGATCACGGCGCGTACCGGCCAGGATCACGGGGCTTGCACCGAGCGCCTTGGCCACGCCCGCGCCCATGAGCCCGATCGCTCCCGGTCCCATCACCACCACCGACTGTCCGGCGACCAATCCGCCGAGCACGTCCAGCCCGTAGATCGCGGTGCCGGCGGTGACGATAAGCGTCGCCTCCTCATCGCTCATGTCCTCGGGCACGGGCACCATCGTGTTCACGTGGTTGACCGCATATTCCGCGAAACCGCCGTCAGTGGTGAAGCCGTTGGCGCGGTGGCCCTTGTCGTGCTCGCCGTAGTTCATGCCGTAGTTGAGGCAGGCGGTATACATGCCCTCGCGGCAGCGCTCGCAGCGCCCGCAGCCGGCGTGGACCTCGACCGCGACGCGCTCACCGATTTCGAACTCGTCCACACCGGGGCCGAGCTTCACCACGGTACCCATGTACTCATGGCCAGGCGTGAAATTCTTGTTGAACGGCATTCCGCCCTGTATCAGCGCCGGCTCGCCGTGGCTGATGACCTCGAGGTCGGTCCCGCACACCGCGACCGCGTCAACACGCACCAGCACCTCCGCGACGCCGGGCTGCGGCACCGGTTTTTCCGTCAGAGCCAGTTCGTCCGGCCCGCCGAGCACCCACGCCTGCATCTTCTCCGGAATTCGCAAGTCCTTCCGCCTCATGGCGGTGCTCATGACCGCACTCTTACGATAGCCGCCCGCTTGCGCGACGTTCACGTGATCGGCCATGGCCTGGCTCACTCCGCTGGCTCCCGCGTCGTCCGCTCCGCGGTTTCCGCCCGGAGGACGCGTGCGGCCGCCTGGATCGCCTCGATCATTTTGGTATAGCCGGTGCACCGACAGAGATTTCCGGACAGCGCGTCCTTGATTTCCTGCACGGTGGGGTTCGAGTTCTCATCGAGCAACGCCTTCGCCGACAGAATGGTTCCCGGTCCGCAGAAGCCGCACTGCAACGACCCATGATCCTCGAATGCCTTCTGGATCGGGTGCAGCCGGTCCCGGGTCGCGAGTCCTTCGATGGTCAGCACCGAGCGGCGGTCGGCCTGGCCCGCGAGCATCAGGCACGCGTTAATCGGCTTGCCGTCAACGATCACCGTACACGCGCCGCAATCGCCAACGTCGCATCCGACCTTGGCGCCCGTCAGGTTGAAATGGTCGCGCAACAGCTCGAGCAGCGTTGTTTCCGGCGGGACCGACGCGCTCCGCGTCGTGCCGTTGACTTCGATCGTTACGTTCGTCACGGCGCCTTTCCTTCCCGCTTCGCCGTGGCGCGCGCGTAAGCATTTTCCAAAGCCCGCTTGGTGAGGACCGCGATCAGATCGCGCCGGTAATCGGCCGAGGCGCGGAAGTCACTGATCGGCTTCGCCTCGCCGGCGGCGATGCGGCCTGCTTCGGTCATACCTTCGGGCGTCACCGCGCGCCCCTCGAGATACGCCTCAGCCTTAGTCGCGCGGATGACTGTCGGCGCGACGGCGCCGAGCCCGATCCGCGGCGCGACGAAGACATGCTGGTCCCAATCGACCCACAGGCTCGCCGCGACGTTGACCAACGCCAGCGCCTGACCCTTGCGCAATCCGGCCTTCAGAAATTCCGTCGGCTTGCCAAGATTCTTCCTGGGAATGACGATCTCCACGAGCAGTTCGCCGCGTTTGAGGACGGATTTGCGGGGCCCCGCGAAGAACTCGGCGAGCGGCATCTGCTGATAGCCGCCGGGCCCGGCAACGGTAACCAGCGCTTCAAGCGCGATCAACGTTGGGCCGCTGTCCATGGAGGGCACGCAGGTCACGAGATTGCCGCCGAGCGTGCCGAGATTCCGCGTCTGCACGGCGCCAATGGTGTGTGCCGCATCGACAAGAGCCGGAAACATCTCCTGGATGATCGATGAACCCATGATCTCGGCATGCGTGACCATGGCGCCGATACGAAGTCCCCGATCGGTGATGGCGATGCCCTTCAGGTCCACGGCGCGAGAAAGATCAATGACAACGTCCGGCATGCTGGACGCCGACTTCAACTCCACCAGGAGATCGGTGCCCCCTGCGAGGACCTTGACCGACGGGCCATGCTTCGCGAGCAGCGCCAAAGCATGCCGGGCGTCCTTCGCAGTAACAAACTCAAACGCTTTCATGGTTCACCTCCGATTCATCCGCCCGATTCCTCTTGCGCCGCAAACCGGCCACAATCACCACCGCGTGCTTCTTGTATTTTTTACCAATTATTCATGGTTCAACCGGGGTCCGTTCAAAAAAAAGGGGGTTTGTTTGATCTACCGCAAGAACCATCGAGCTTTGGGCTGGGAAACCACCGACTCCTGTCGATATTTGTAATTTACGATGCGCCGGCAAGCCGCCGCCGTTCGCCTGTATCGAACCTGCCGATCACGCAGGTAGAATATCCGCTTCATCAACAACAACCAGAATCCCCAATGGACAAGCCATCCAAATCCGCCGCCGAACCACACGGCGAGATAATCACCCGCCGCTGGACCGAGCAGCGCTGGCTGCTCGACAACATCATCCGCTCGGTCGGCGTTGACTGGGATCAGCCGCGCACCATCAGCTACAACGCGCCCTGCGGCCCCGAGGCTAATGCCGACTTCGCCGCGATCCGCGAGCGTGTGAAAAAATATGCCGACATCGCACCGGCGTTCGCGGCCACCGCCCGCCGCCGCGAGGCCAAGGCGCAGGCGGCCGAGGACGCCGGCGAACCGGTGACCGCGCGCCATAACTACTTCATGGCGGCCATCCACTGGGCGGCCGCCCAATGGCCGTACGACGAGAACAACGAAACGAACCTCGGCTGCAACGAGCGCAAGCGCGAGTGCTATACGCGTTACGCCAAGCTCGCGGACCACCGCGTCGAGGCGGCGTGGATTCCGTTCCAGGGCAAGGTGCTTCCCGGTTGGTTTCACCTGCCGCCCGGTTATCAGGGCGGCCGCATTCCGGCGGTGGTGTCGATTCCGGGCATGGACGGCTTCAAGGAAGCAAACATCTCCATGTACGGCGACCGCTGGCTCGCGCGCGGCATCATCGGCAGCAGCTTCGGTTCCTTTTTCTCGACCATCGTGTGCGCCAACGAACCGCGTTTCCGCGCCTGCGCCGTGAGCGCGACGTGCCTCGAGCCGGGCTGTCACACGATCTTCGAGGAAGCGTCTCCGACCTTCAAACGGCGCTTCATGTACATGTCGGGGTACACCGACGAGGATGCCTTCGACGAGTTCTGCAAGACCCTGACCTGGGAGGGACACGCCGGGAAGATCCGCGTGCCGTATCTGTGCGTGGCGGGCGAAGCCGACGAGCTGAGCCCGCCCGAACACACCGAGCGGCTGCTCAGGATACTAGCGTGCCCGAAGCAACTCGTCGTATACCAGGACTGCCGCCACTCGGTCGGCAACGTGCCCTCGACAAATCTCGGGCCGGCGCCCGCGGTCCTCGTCGCCGACTGGATGAACGCGCGGTTGTCCGGAAAACCTTTCCCCAGCGAACGCTGGTACGTCGAGGCGAGCGGCCGTGTGGTGAAGACGCCGCTTTGATCGCGGTCCTCTTTCGGGGAGGAGGAAGCCCGCAAACCTTGACTTATCGCAAAGCTTGTAGCGCCACGATTCGCTACATTCCAGCAACCGCCAGGCCCCGCGATCGTTGCGCCGATTGGCCGTGACAATATATCTGATTCGTGGGAAATTCTGAAGTCGCACAATTATTAGTCTCTTATCGCTTCACTGTTGACAAATCTGGCGAGGAATTTCAACGCAAAGGGCGCAAGGACCACAGAAAGAGAAGAGAAAGGTAGCAGGATTCATTGCGGCCTTTCCTCTCCACTTTGCGTCTTTGCGTTAAGACTTTTTTGGATCCGGCTATGCCGGCTTGGGGGAGGAAGATGCGCGAAATGCGTTATGAGGCGCCAAGGACGCTGGAGGCGGCGGTTGCCCTGCTCGCGGGCGCGAACGGGCAAGCGAGAGTGCTGGCCGGCGGCACGGACCTGCTGATCCAGATGCGCGGCGGCCGCGTTGAGCCCGAACTGCTGGTCGACATCAAGGGCATCCCCGAGATGACCTCGATTGTTGCCGAAAACGGCGCGTTTCGTTTCGGCGCGGCTGTTCCCTGCATGGAGCTGGTCGAGCATGAGGCATTCGCGAAGGCATGGCCCGGCGTGACCGAAGCAGTCAAGCTGATCGGCTCGATCCAGGTGAAGGGACGCGCGACCGTGGGCGGCAATCTGTGCAACGCCTCGCCGGCTGCGGACAGCGTTCCCGCCATGATCGCCGCCGGAGCGTCCGTGAGCATTGTGGGGCCCAACGGCAGACGCGAAGCACGAGTCGAGGATATCGCCACGGGGCCGGGCAAGACTTCGCTCGCCAAGGACGAAATCGTCACCTCATTCCTGCTGCGGCGGCGCCCGCCGCGTTCGGGTGACGCCTATCTTCGCTTCACCCCGCGCACCGAGATGGACATTGCGGTCGTCGGGGCGGGGGTCAACCTCACGCTGGACGACAGCGGCGTCTGCAGCCAGGCGCGGGTCAGCCTCGGCGCGGTCGCCGAGCGCGCTTTGCTGGTGTCCGAGGCAGCGGCCGCACTGATCGGCACGAAGGTCGACGCCGCCGCGCTCAAGCGCCTGGCCGCCGCGGCGAGCGCGGCCTGTCAGCCGATCGACGACAAGCGCGGAACCAAGGAATACCGGATCAAGGTTGCCGGTGTGATGGCGCGGCGCGCCGCTGAAATTGCGCTCGCTAGGAGTTTGTCGGACTCAGCCCCGACAAACTCCTTACGCAAAACCGCCCGCACGCAAAACAGCATATAGGGATTCCAAAAACATGCATTCCACACTGTACCAGCCATCTACAGCGGCCAACAAGGGACATTTCGTTCGGCTTTATTCCAAATCTGCGGGCAGTTTTGCGTTCAGCAGCATGTCGGAGCGCCAGGTCCGACAGGCTGCTGGGGCAAGGAGGAAGAACTGATGGCCAAGCATCATGTAACGGCGACGCTCAACGGAAATGTCGTCGAATTTCTTTGCGAAACGCACCAGACGCTTCTCGAAGTACTGCGCGACGAACTGCGCCTCACCGGAACCAAGGAAGGTTGCGGCACGGGCGACTGTGGCGCCTGCAGTGTAACGGTCGACGCGCGCCTGATGTGCTCGTGCCTCGTCCTCGGCGTCGAGGCCCAGGGCAAGTCCATACAAACGATCGAGGGCATGGCCGTCGGCACAGAGTTGCACCCGTTGCAGCGCAAGTTCCTGGAGCACGCCGCGCTGCAGTGCGGCATCTGCACGCCGGGGGTCCTTATCGCGGCGCGGTCACTGCTGGAGCGCAATCCCGATCCGACCGAGGAGGAAGTCCGCTACTGGTTGGCGGGCAACCTGTGCCGCTGCACCGGGTATAACAAGATCGTCGAGGCGGTGCTCGATGCCGCGCGCGAAATGCGGAGGGTTTGACTATGTCGACCACGATCGATTACTCCGAAAAAAAGCTGAAGGTCATCGGCACCCGCCCGGTTCGGCCCGACGGCGTGCCGAAGGTGACGGGTCTCGCCCAATACGGCGCCGACTTCTCTCTGCCGGGCATGCTGTGGGGCAAAATCCTGCGCTCGCCGCATGCTCATGCCCGCATCCGCTCGATCGACACCTCGAAAGCGCAGGCGCTGCGCGGCGTCAAGGCGGTGATGACCTCCGCGGACCTCCCCGAGCAGAAGTTCGAGTATGTCGGCCCCGAGCGTCTCGCCGTGAATTTCTGGCACATGACGCGCAACATCATGGCGCGCGAGAAAGTCCTCTACGAGGGTCACGCCGTCGCCGCCGTCGCCGCGATCAGCACGACCATCGCCGACGAGGCGCTGCGGCTGATCGAAGTCGATTACGAGGTGCTGCCGCACGTCATCGACGTCGATGAGGCGATGCAGCCCGATGCTCCCCTGCTGTTTGAGGACATGATCACCCGCGGCGTCGAGCCCGCGCCGAACAAGCCCTCGAACACCTCCAAGCGGGTCGAGTTCAAGATCGGCGACCTCGAGGCCGGCTTCGCCGCGGCCGACGAGATCGTGGAGATGGACTTCAAGACCGCGCCGGTGCATCAAGGCTATATCGAGCCGCAAGGATGCCTCGCGCGCTTCGACAGCGACGGTCAGGCGGAGCTTTGGTCGTCGAGTCAGGGTCACTTCATCGTGCGCACGTTGACGGCGCGGCTCCTCGGCATGAAAACCGGCGACCTGCGCGTTCATCCCGCCGAGATCGGCGGCGCTTTCGGCGGCAAGACCGTCGTCTATGTCGAGCCGGTGGCGGTCGTTCTCTCCCGCAAGTCGGGCCATCCCGTGAAGCTCGTGATAAGTCGGGAAGAGGTGTTCAAGGCCACCGGCCCGACCTCCGGGGCGTCAATGACGGTCAAGATTGGGGTCAAGAAGGACGGCAAGATCGTCGCCGCCGACGGCCTCTTCAAGTATCAGGCGGGCGCCTTCCCCGGCTCGCCGGTCATGAACGGTTGCATGTGCGGCTTTGCGCCCTACGACATCCCGAATGTACGCACGGTCGGCTACGACGTGGTTTGCAATCGGCCCAAGTCGGCCGCATACCGCGCCCCCGGCTCGCCGATCTCGGCCTTCGCTGTGGAGAGCACCGTCGACATGGTCGCGGCCAGGATCGGCATGGACCCGCTACAGTTCAGGCTGAGGAACATCGCCAAGCCAGGAACGCCGACGGTCTGGGGGCCGAAGCACGCGCACGAAGGCTTCGCCGAAACCATCCAGGCACTGCTGAAGCATCCTGGCTACACCGCGGCGCTCGGCAAGAACCAGGGACGCGGCGTTGCCTCGGGCTACTGGTTCAACGGCGGCGGCGAATCGAGCGCGACGGTACACGTCAACGAGGATGGGACGGTCGTCGTCGCGACCGGCAGCCCGGACATCGGCGGCTCGCGCGCGTCGATGGCCCTCATGGCGGCCGAGACGCTGGGCATCGATTACGACAAGGTCCGGCCGATCGTCGCCGACACCAACTCGGTCGGCTACACCCAGGGCACCGGTGGCTCGCGCGTCACCTACGCGACCGGCCTCGCGGACATCGGCGGCTCGCGCGCGTCGATGGCCCTCATGGCGGCCGAGACGCTGGGCATCGATTACGACAAGGTCCGGCCGATCGTCGCCGACACCAACTCGGTCGGCTACACCCAGGGCACCGGTGGCTCGCGCGTCACCTACGCGACCGGCCTCGCCGTGGTCAACGCGTGCAACAAAGTGATCGGCGAACTGCGCGCCCGGGCCGCGATGATCTGGGACGTGGACGCCGACGACGTGATCTGGGAGGACGGCTGCGCCAGGCCAGCGGGCAAGAAGGCCGGCGAGTTTGAGCCGCTGCCGCTCAAGGCGATCGCCGCCAAGCGGACGGTGACCGGCGGACCGATCAGCGCTTCGGCGTCACTCAACGCGGGCGGCCAGGCGCCCGGCTTCGCCACCGAGTTTTGCGACGTCGAGGTCGACCCCGAGACGGGCAAGGTGAAGATCCTGCGCTTCGTCGCCGCGCAGGATGTGGGCCGCGCCATCCATCCGAGCTATGTCGAGGGACAGATCCAGGGCGGCGTCGTGCAGGGCATCGGCTGGGCGTTGAATGAGGAATACATCTACGACCGGGCGGGACGACTCACGAACGCGGGGTTCCTTGACTACCGGATCCCGGTCGCGTCCGATTTGCCGATGATCGAAACGGTGCTGGTCGAGGTGCCGAACCCGAACCACCCGTTTGGCGTGAAGGGTGTGGCCGAAGCCAACATCGTCCCGCCGATGGCGGCGATCGCCAACGCGATCAACAATGCGATCGGCCGGCGCATGACCGAACTGCCGATGTCGCCGCCGAAGGTGCTCGCCGCGCTCGACTCGGGACGCGGGGGCTAGCACCGAAGTGCCTCAGGGGTCAGTTCTCGCATCAGGGGTCAGTTCTTGACTTGACACTCCTACATGCAAGGTCAAGAACTGACCCTGCTCCCCGGCTTCTCCAGCAGGAAGCCATGGAGCCGCAGTAAATCGTCTTCCGCCCCTGTGCTACCCTACCCGGGGGCGTACTGTCGCTTGCACGAGGGTTCGTGGTAATTCCCGGGGGTGATCGAAGGATAGCGATGAAATGTGTGGATGATTTTCGCCTGCGGTTCGGCAGGCAGGAACTGGTGCCGATCATGGTTGGCGGGATGGGAGTGGACATCTCGACGGCAGAGCTTGCGCTCGAAGCGGCGAGGCTTGGGGGCATCGGCCACATCTCCGACGCCATGGTCAAAACGGTCTCGGACCGGCGTTTCAAGACAGATTTCGTCAAAGGCAAGCTCAAGCGCTACAAATTCAACGTCGCCAACTCCGACAAATCCGCGGTGCTGTTCGACCTGGGCAGGCTCGCCAAGGCGACGCATAACCACGTGGACCGGGCCATGCAAGCCAAGCGCGGCAATGGCTTGATCTTCGTGAATTGCATGGAAAAACTCACGATGAATGCGCCGCGCGAGACACTGCGCGTGCGGCTGAGCGCCGCGCTCGATGCCGGCATCGACGGCATTACGCTGAGCGCCGGACTGCATCTCGGTTCGTTTGCGCTGATCGCGGATCATCCGCGTTTTCGCGATGCCAGGCTCGGCATCATAGTCTCATCGCTGCGGGCGCTGCAGCTGTTCCTGCGCAAGAATGCCAGACTCGGCCGGTTGCCTGATTACATCGCCGTGGAGGGACCGCTTGCCGGCGGGCACCTCGGCTTCGGCATCGACGACTGGGCGAAACATGACCTGCGCGTGATCGTGACCGGGATCCAGCAATACCTGCATGCCGAAAAACTGGATATTCCGCTCATTCCGGCGGGCGGCATTTTCACCGGCAGCGACGCCGTGTCCTACCTCGAAAGCGGCGCCGCGGCGGTGCAAGTGGCGACGCGTTTTACCGCGACGCGAGAGTGCGGTCTGCCCGACAAGGTGAAGCAGGAGTACTTCAAGGCGAACGAGGAGGACATCGAGGTCAACATGATCTCGCCGACCGGCTACCCGATGCGCATGTTGAAGGGCAGCCCGGCGATCGGCGCGGGCATCCGGCCCAACTGCGAGGCCTACGGGTATCTGCTCGACGGCTCAGGCAATTGCGCCTACATCACGGCGTACAACCGCGAGGTCGCGGCGCACCCGAAGGCGAAGAAGATCTCGGTGATGGACAAGACTTGCCTGTGCACCGCCATGCGCAACTTCGATTGCTGGACCTGCGGGCATAACACTTACCGGCTCAAAGACACCACGCGGCGCCTGGCTGACGGCACCTATCAGCTCCTCAGCACGGAGCATGTGTTCCGCGACTACCAGTTCAGCATTGACCAGAAGATCGCGTTGCCGCCTGATCCATCTCCGGCGGAAAACGCCCCGAACCAATTGAACCAGGCGCACGGGAAACCCGATAAGTAAGCGCCCCTTGGTTCTCGCAGCGTGTACGTCCCGCCCGCCTCGGCAACTTCGCGAAACATTGCCTGGATCCCAAACCCGACCTTCGATGCGTTGCGCGGGTCCGACCCGGTTCCAGGCTCGACAATCAACGCGCGGCTGTAACTGCCGATGCTACTTCTTCGCGGCGCGCTTCTTTGTCGGCTTCTTTGCGCCGCGCTTTTTCTTGGCCGTTGCCGGTTTCTTCTTCGCTTTGCCCGCGGACTTCGTGGCAGCGGTCTTACCTCCCATTTTCTTCGCTGCCACTGTTTTCTTCGCCGGGCGCTTGCGGGCAACCGCAGCCTTCTTCTTGGCCGCGGGTTTTTTCGCCGCGCCGTGAAACAGGTTCAAGGCCGAACCCTTGCGGAACCATTCGAGCTGCGGTCCGCTGAACGTGTGGTTGAGCTTCAGCATCTCGGTCGTGCCGTCGGCGTGCTTCACCCGGCACTCGACCGGTTTGCCGGGCGCGAGCGCGTTAAGGCCGACGAGGCTCAAGCGGTCGTCCTCGCGTATGCGGTCGTAGTCCGCCGGGCTCTGGAACGTGAGCGCGAGCAGGCCCTGCTTCTTGAGGTTCGACTCGTGGATGCGCGCGAAGCTGCGGACGATCACCGCGACGCCGCCTAATAGGCGCGGCGACAGCGCCGCGTGCTCGCGGCTACTGCCCTCGCCGTAGTTGGCGTCGCCGACGATCACCCACTTGACGCCCTTCGCCTTGTAGTCGCGCGCGACCTTGGAAACCATCTCGCCGGTGGCGCTCGTCAGCACATTCTTGACCTTGCCGGCTTCGCCGGTATAGGCGTTGATCGCGCCCATGCACATGTTGTCGCTGAACTTGTCGAGATGCCCACGGAAGCGCAGCCACGGCCCGGCCGGAGAGATGTGATCGGTCGTGGTCTTGCCCTTGGTTTTCAGCAGCACCGGAACGTCGACAAAGTCCTTGCCGTCCCACGCGGGCCACGGCTGCATCAATTGCAGCCGCTGGCTCTTGGGATCGACACTCAGCATGACGCGGCTGCCGTCCGCGGGAGGTGCGATGTAGTTGGCATGCCCGCGGTCGAAGTTTTTCGCCGGCACTTCGGGCGCCGGCTTCGGCGGATTCAGCTTGAACGGCTGGCCGTCCGCGCCAATGAGCGGGTCGGTGAGCGGGTTGAATGACAACTTGCCGGAAAGCGCAAACGCGGTGACGATCTCGGGACTCGCAATGAAGTTCATAGTGGTCGCCTGGCCGTCGTTGCGCGCCGGGAAGTTGCGGTTGTACGAGGTGACGATGGTGTTCGGCACCGCGGCGACCTTCCTGGCCCTGCGCCACTGGCCGATGCATGGGCCGCAGGCGTTCGCCAGCACGGTGCCGTCGATATCCTTGAGCGATTGCATCTGGCCATCGCGCTCAATGGTGGCGCGCACCTGTTCCGACCCGGGTGTAACGAGGAACGGCACGGCGGACTTGACACCGTGCGCCTTCGCCTGCTCCGCGACGTCCGCCGCGCGGCTCATGTCCTCATAGGACGAGTTGGTGCAACTGCCGATGAGCGCGCTCGAGATCCGGTCGAGGAACTTGTTGTCCGCGTCGCTCACCTCGGCGGCGAGCTTCGATATCGGACGCGCGCGGTCCGGAGAGTGCGGGCCGACGACGTGCGGTTCGAGCGTGGAGAGGTCGAGCCTCACCACGCGGTCGTAGTATTTCTCGGGGTCGGCTTCGACTTCCGGGTCCGGCTGCAGCAGGTCTATGTGCTTCTCCATCAGCGGCACGAGCGCGCCGCGGCCGGTCGCGCGCAGGTACTTGGCCATGTGCTCGTCGGCGGGAAACATCGAGGTGGTCGCGCCGAGCTCCGCGCCCATGTTGGTGATGGTGGCCTTGCCGGTGGCGCTGATGGTGCGCGCGCCGGGGCCGATGTATTCGACAATCGCGTTGGTGCCGCCGGACACGGTGAGCTGGCCCGCGACGTAGAGGATCACGTCCTTGGGCGCGGTCCAGCCGCTCATTTTTCCGGTCAGGTACACGCAGATGTGCTTCGGATACAGCACTTCCCACGGCAGCCCGGCGATGGTTTCCACGGCGTCGGCGCCGCCGACGCCGACGGAGCACGCGCCGAGTCCGCCGGCGTTGGGCGTGTGCGAGTCGGTGCCGATGATGAGCTCGCCGGGAAAGGCGTAGTTCTCCAGGACGACCTGGTGGATGATGCCTGCGCCCGGCTCCCAGAAGCCCGCGCCGTACTTGGCGGCCGCGGAGCGCAGGAAGTCATAAACCTCGGTATTTTCCGCGAGCGACTCGCGCAAGTCCCGCTCGCCCTCGACGCGCGCCTGGATCAGGTGGTCGCAGTGGATCGTGGTCGGCACCGCGACCTGATCGCGCCGCGTCTGCATGAACTGCAGCAGGCCGGTCTGCCCGAGCACGTCCTGGAAAACGACGCGGTCGGGACGCAGGAACAGGTAGCTCTTGCCGGGTTGCAGGTCCTGGCGTTCCGGGTCGTCGAGGTGCCCGAGCAGCACCTTGTCGGCCAAGGTCAGCGGTTTGCCCAGACGGCGGCGTACCACGTTGAGATTTTTCGCCATGGTCTCGTACACCTTGCCCGCCATTTCGGGAGTCGATTCGATAGTAACCATTTTCCAGCTCTCCTAGTTCTTAGATTAATAATCCTGGGGGACAGACCCCTAAGAAGGAAACGGCGTATGTCCGTTGCTTGCCGTTAGCGGACAACGTCCGTCATAGATCAAGTTGCGACTTCTACAGTTAAGGGACCTCTTCACGCCTCACGCCTCAGGCTTTACTCCGGCTTGATGCCGGCCTCCTTGATGACCTTTGCCCACTTGGCCGTGTCGGATACGTCTGCTGCGCGTATGCGCCCGCTGCTGCCGCGGCGAAAAAGGCCGCCAGCATGCACTGCATCAAACTATGCCTGGTGAACACGGCTTTCATATGGTTTCCTTCCATGCGAAATACGCTCGGCAACCGCACTGTATCCGTCCGCGGTACTGCCGACAAGCGGTCATCCGACATCGCTTATCCTCCCGGGAAATGTGGCCGCCGCGGCCTCCGGCTACTCGACCTTGATGTTCGCGTCCCTGACGATCTTGGCCCAGCGCGCGGCGTTTTCGCCGGCGCGAACATGCCATTCCAGTTGCTGACGCCGAATCCGGAGACGGTCTCCCCGATGGCGGGAAGCTCGGGCAGCAGCGGCTGGCGCTGCGGCGGCGTCACCGCCAATGCGCGCAGCCTGCCGGAACTGATGTGCGGCAGCACGACGACATAGGTGGAAAACATCACCTAGAGGTCACCCGCAACCAGGTCCACCAGGGCGGGACCGCCGCCCTTGTACGGCACGTGCGTCATCTGGATGCCGGCCAGACGCTGAAAGAACTCGGCCGACAGATGGTCCGGCTGGCCAGCAGTTCGGTCGCAAGACGACCACCGGCGCCGGGCCGGTTGTCGATTACGATGGGTTGGCCCAACTGTGCGGAGAGCGGCTCGGCGATCGTGCGGCCTATCGTATCGGCCGCGCCGCCGGCCGGGAACGGGATGAGCGCGCGGATCGGCCGGACCGGATATTTCGCCTGCGCGAAAACCGCCGGCGCCCAGGAAACCCACAGACCTGTTAGACACAAGAAAAAGCCCACCCTACCCCTGCGGATGAAGCACGATCTTGTGCGCTTCGACGTTGCGCGCCTCGAGCAGATGCAGGGCATCCGCCGCGCGGGTGAGCGGCAGCCGGTGACTGAT
>Ga0156176_1181_pt1 | contig 34732 bp, 34 predicted proteins | sample RifCSPlowO2_12_FD_107829 | JGI IMG/M metagenome (GOLD analysis project Ga0156176, IMG submission 107829) | Betaproteobacteria bacterium RIFCSPLOWO2_12_FULL_62_58
GTCAATTTATCCTGGACATCGACCATTGGGCGCTGTTCTCCCCTGCCTATCGTCAATAGATCCCAGACCAGCAGCGCATACCCGGCAGCAGTCATCAAGCCGAATGCCTCGCGCCACCACATACCCTGCACAAACCAGGGATGCGCTTGCGCGGCAAAATAACCGGCCCATGTGGAGCCCTCGATTGCACGTTCGATCTGCGACTGTTCGTAACCGGAAACCAGCATGGCCATGGTCATGCCGACTGTGCCCATACTCAGCAAACCGAGCGCCCACTTCCACTTCCAGCCATTACCGGGTAACGCGTCCTCCATCCACACGTTACCGCGCCACTTCTGCATAGCGAGATAGAAAAAAGCAATGTTGATCGTGGCATACGCGCCAAAGAACGCCAGATGCCCGTGTGAAGCCGTCCACTGGGTGCCGTGAGTATAAAGATTGATTTGCGGCAGGGTGTGCATGAAGCCCCACACGCCCGCGCCGAAAAAATTGCCAAAAGCATGAGCGATGAGCCACGCCATAGTGGGATGGTTGGAATTCTTTATCTTGTTCACGCCCGCGTCAAACACGGCATGTACCACCATCGCTACCAGCGGGATGGGCTCCAATGCAGAGAAAAATCCGCCAATCGTGAGCCAGTACTCCGGTGTGCCGATCCAGAAGTAGTGGTGCCCCAGCCCCAGAATGCCCGAACCGAACATCAGCGCCACTTCAATGTAAAGCCACGTTTCGACAATCCTGCGGCGCACTCCCAGCGTCTTCATCAGTCCGTATGCCATGATAACGCCGACCATCACCTCCCACGTCGCTTCGACCCAGAGATGAATGACCCACCACCACCAGTATTGGTCAATCGAAACATTGGTGACGTAGAACATGCCCGCAAGATACAACCCGAACAAAGCCAGCAAGTCCATTACCAACACGCCCCCAATGCCGGTATAGTGGCCTTTTGTAAAGGTGGCCGCCACGTTGTAAAAGAAAACCAGCACACTCACCACGATGCCGATATCCGCCCAGCGCGGCGCTTCGATATACTCACGCCCCTCGTTGATGAACCAGATGGTTGACATTTCGCCCGGACCGACCTGCGCCAGCAAAAAGACCAGCACCACAACGGCAACGGCAGTGGTCAACACCCAAAACACCAGGTTGCCCAGGGGCAATCCGACTACCGGGTGTCCAGCCTCGTCTTCCAACAACCAATAGACCGAGCCGAGAAACCCGTACAGCAACCAGACCACCAGGGCATTGATATGCACCATGCGGTTGACGTTAAAGTCCAGCACGCCGAAGAGGAAATCCGGCTCGAGGTACTGCAGGCCGGCAAGCAGCCCGAATAGAAGCTGCGCGCCAAACAAAATCATGGCGGCAATGAAATACTTCGCCGCCAGTTTCTGGCCACCGTTCAGGTTGGCGCTGTCCAACACACCGGTCGTTGCCATGACTAATTTTCCTGTTGCATAGACTTGAAGTTGTAGGGGAAGCCATTGGTATCAATGGTGGACATCCACTTCAGAAAAGCCACGACTCCCCGCGCTTCCTCGTCGGTAACACCCAGATTGGGCATGCGACGCCCCAATGCATTGTGCAGTTTATTGGATGGGTCCTTGATGAAATCGACCATCAGTTGCTCGCGTGTTTCCTTGGAACCCCAGTAAGGGTCGAGCCAGGACTTGGTCAGATCGGGCGCGAAATAAGCACCGTTCCCCAACAGGGTATGGCAATTGATGCAGTTCTTTGCCTGTATGGTCATCTTGCCCTTGGCGACCAGTGCCTCGGCCTCCTGCTCGGAAAGCTCCTTGCCGAACAAGGGTTCTTTGATACCCCGCACTGGCACTTGCACATAACGCTTTTCATCGAACTTGTATTCGATGCGGTAATTGATGGCCGAATAGGCGGGTACCCGCTTCGACCCCGCTGTAATCTGCCGCATGGAATCGAAAGTCAAAAGGATCAGAACAACAAGCGAGACACCTGTAACCCAGATGGCAGTTTTGCGCCAAAAGGACTCGGATGCCCACCACGGGCTAGTAGCCATGATTACTCCTTTCTCCTGTCGGCTCATACACTTTTTGTACCGGCGTCTTGACGCTCATGTTCGGCGGCGTGCGTTCCCACGCACAAATGCCAGATGGCATGAGGGGCCAGCCAATACCCAACCAGCAAAAACATCACAATAGCCGCCCACAACAGGCTGTTGAACATATGGGTCGCGTGCGCGAGGAACAGCGCGGAGGTGAGCAGCCCGGCATACGCAATGTAAGCCAGGGGCATGAGTTTGGGCATCCCCTTGATACGCGAAAAAGCAAACAGAAGCGCATACAGCGCACCGAGCAGAACGACCATCGCGGAGGTGAAAAATATCGTGAAAAAACTGGCTAAACCGACTGGTTCTACCACTGTATCTTCTCCTTGGTTGCGTCCAACGGAGCGATCGGCAATCATGTTATGACGTGTCATGATGTTCGCTCCTCTAGCTGTGATAAACCGCTAATGCGCGTGGGCCAGGGACTCTTCTGATTCTTGATGATGTCCGTGAGCCGGTTTGGTCGCCGCTTCATACAGTCGCTCGACATAGTGGATGTAAGGCACGTAGGCCTCGACGTATTCTCGCCCCGCTGTCACGTCGTTCGGATCGAAACCCTTTCTGCGCCAGGCGGCCTGGAAATACTCGCGTATGCCTTCCGCTACGGCGTCTGTTACGAGTGTCACCACGGCCTCCACTGAACCATCCACCAGCGCGCGATCGGCGGCCGGGATCGCCGGCCCAAGGTCGCGGCCAGCCGGTTTCAGCCCCGTGTATGGCGCACCCTCCCCTGCACGATGAATCCGGACGAGCGTTTCGAAGAAGTGCCTATCCGCCATCTCCTTTGCTGCTGGGCCCATTCGACGCACGGACAGCGCCTGCTCGAATGCATTGCGTATCTCGCGCTCGTCTCTTGCCTGAACCCACGGCAACACGAGATTGACGTTGCCGGCGTCAAGCGCCTTCCTGGCGAGCATTACAACGGGACCGTCCAGCCCATCGCAATGCGCGATGGCCCACACCAGCACGAGGCCGGCATTGCCCATCCCCGCTGCTTCGGAAAACAAACCGACGCCAAAATCATCCAGCCCGAAGTATTGGGCCAGCGATTTTCCGGTGACATACAGGATGGCCGCGAGCGCAACCGCCGCCGGGCGCAACCTCGGTAACCTCTGAATATTCATGGTCTCCACCATCGAATGATTGCGGCGTCTGCGATACCGCCGCCAATTTACAAATCTTAGGAGCGCTGTTTTTCATCGTATTGACGTAGATCATGCATTGCCACTATTGATTGGATCCTGCCCGGTACGCTGACCGTTTAAGCTGCCACCTCGCGCCCCTCGCCCGCCCGCTCTTCCGTGCGACCGTCGCGAATATGGTAAATGCGCTTGAAGGTGGGAATGAACTTTTCGTCGTGGGTGACCAAGCCGGCGACAGCGAGACGAAGATGCCGTGAAGTCCCAACGCAGCGCGGACGCGTTTTCATTCCGCGTCCGGCAGAGTCACTGCTCGTGGTGGAGGCGTTGCATCTGCATTCTTATCTTGCTCGGCAACATGTTGACGATACGGAAGTAGAGCTTGCGGAACTCATCGCGCCGATTGTCACCGAATAACGGGTCGTCATTGGTCTCGAACGCCGCCGCGATCTCCCGCCAGTCTTCCTCGGTAAGGCACTCCCGAGGCTGCGCCAGCAGTTCTTCTTCCTTCCGCATGTGATCGCGCAGCATGCCGGCGTAGGCGTCAACCGCCGCCCTGAACAGTCTGAACCCGTCCGGCGCCCCACCCTGGTAACGGACGAAGGCGCACTGCAGATAGGCGGTCATCTGCGCGCTCCGTATATGCTCGGCCTGCAACTCATCCAGCACGGCGTTGAACTGCCTGGTGCGGCGGCGCAACGCCTTGAACAGATAATTATCTTCCTTCGGATGATGGAAGCGCTCCGGGAAATCATCAATGTAGTAGAGCGCAGCGGCGAGCAGGGCAAAATCCCGCTCAGAACGCTGTTCTGCGATGTCACCGACCAGGCGCTGCAGCACCTCCAGCACCATTTCCAGCGCGCGGTGCTCCTGCTTGATGATCGCCACCGACACGTCTCGGGCATCCACGGTAGCATTCTCCTGTCCCTTGCCGATGCTCATGCCGGGTTCCAAGGCCGGCCTTTGTCCGGATTCTTGTAGGGTTCATACGCTACTCATCGTGAAGCGACGTTGATGTAGATCAACGAATCTCGCTATCGATAACCACGGTGATCCCCGTGGCGGCACCGGTCACGGGCGAACTCACGCCCTGTAGATCACCCGGTTGCGGTGTGGCGTTCGCGGCTTTCGAGATCCGGGCTCCAACCACGACGCGGGGAAAGTTCGAAAGTTTGGTGTCCGGCGTCATCGCCATCGAGTCGTCGAGCGTGAATGTGGCCGGCAATTCCCGCGCCTGCTTGCGCATTATGGCAAGCGGCATGCGCGGACCGTCGGCCGCGCGGGCAAAAATGAACACGGTATCGGTCGGCGCGACCTTCGCCGCGAACTCGGGCGCAAGCCTCACGACGCCGCTTATCGCGTTGTTGCCCGCGGCCGTGATCCGCTCCCGCGGCGCGGGGCTTCCCCCGCCGAGCGCCTGGGCCTCGGCCACGCTGGCGCGGACCGATTGCGCCAGTTCCGAATCCTGCGGCACCAGCCGCAATATACGCTCCCAATGAGCGACCGCTGTAGCGTAGTCTTGCTTGTCGAACGCCACCGTGCCGGCGAGCGCGAGCGCCTTGACGTTGTCGGGATCAACCTGCAACGCACGCGCGATGATTTTCTCCGGTTCGCCCTGCAGGCGTCGGCCTTGCGCCATCGCCAAGGCGTCGGCGTAATCCGCCAGCACCTGGGCATCGCCGGGCAGGCGCTCGACAGCGTGGGCGTAGGCGGCGGCGGCTTCGCCAAAGCGGCCGAGCGCGGCGTAGGAACGCGCCAGCATGACCCATCCTTGGACCTCATCCGGATTGTTCTTCAGGCGCTCGGCAAGCCGGTCGACCAGCGCCTGGAATTGTTGCACGTCCAGGTTATGGGCTGCGTCCGTTGCGGCTTGCGGCGCCAGCGCCTGCGGGTTTCCCACCACGAAATACAGCCCCACCGCGGCGAGCGGCACCGCGAGGCCCAACACGAGCGCGGCACGGCGCCCCCACTGTGGGCGCCCCGCCGCACGCTCAACGCCGCCGACATCGTCGAGCAGGCGTGCTTCCAGTTCGCGGCGCGCCTTCTCGTAGTGGTCCCCACTCAGCGTTCCGGCGCGCAGATCGGCCTCGAGTTCCCGCAACTGATCGCGATAGACGGCGACGTTGACTGCGCCGCGGGACAGACGCCCGGACGCTTTGCTGCGCAGCAGCGGCGGCACGATAAACAGCAAAGCGATGGCGACGAGCAACGCGCCGACGATCCAGAACAGGGTCATCGCGGGTCTGCCTCGCTGCCTTCCTCGATCAGCCTGGCCGCCCGCGCGCGTTCGGCTTCGGTAAGTTCCACCTCGGTGATCTTGCGGCGGCGCGCGAGCCGATAGAACAGCACGGCGAGCCCGGTCGCGAGCAGGATCAGCGGCCCGAACCACAGCATCAGGGTCGTCGCCTTGAGCGGCGGGCGATAGAGCACGAAATCGCCGTAGCGCGCAACCATGTAATCCACGATTTCCCGGTCGCTCTCGCCCCGCTTTACTTTGTCGCGAATCTGGTTCTTGAGATCTACGGCAAGCTCTGCGTTCGAGTCGGCGAGCGATTGGTTCTGGCACACCAGGCAGCGCAGCTCTTCCGCGAGTGCCATGGCGCGGCGCTCCACCACCGGGTCTTCCGCCGCCGGCGCCGCCTCTTTGGCATGCGCGATGCCGCCGAGGGCCAGCAGCAAAATAAGGACGATAAACCTGTAGCTCATATCAAAAATCGGAGAAACAACAGTTAGCCGCCGATCATCGACGGTTTCATCTTGCTTTGCGATATTTTCTAGCCATGGTTGAGCTCGTCCAGCAGCGGCAGGATTTTCTGCTTCACGATATCGGGCGTGAGCGGTCCGATCCGTTTGTAGCGGATCACGCCGCGCTTGTCGATCACGTAGGTTTCCGGCACGCCGTACACGCCGTAGTCGATGCCCACCCTGCCTTGAATATCGAAAACGGAGAGCCGGTACGGGTCCCCGAACTGCCGCAGCCATGCCAGTCCGTCTTCGCGCTTGTCCTTATAGTTGAGTCCGTAAATCGGCGCGACGCCGCTTTTCGCCAGTTCCGTCACCACCGGGTGTTCCTCGCGGCAGGCGACGCACCATGACGCCCAGACGTTGAGCAGCCACACCTTTCCCAGCATGTCCTTCTGCGAAAACGTTTTGCCGGGCTCATGCAACTGCGGCAACTCGAAATGCGGCGCGGGCTTGTTGATGAGCGGCGAGGGCACTTCGCGCGGGTTGAGGCTCAGGCCTACGAAGAGAAAGCCGACGAGAATGCCGAAGATCGCGAGCGGAATGAGGAAGCGGTTCATCTTTCGGCGGTGCGGGCGTAGCGATCGATTAAAGTCAGGCAGCGGCAGCCTTGCCCGCGGGCAGCGCCTGTTCGCGACGCGACGCGATCCGGTAACGCCGGTCGGCGAGCGCGATCAGGCCGCCCAGCGCCATCAGGAGGCAGCCGCCCCAGATCCAGGTCACGAACGGCTTGTGGTAAACGCGCACCGTCCACGCGCCGCCTGCGACCGGCTCGCCGAGCGAAACGTAGAGGTCGCCAAAGATCCCCGAGTCGATCGCCGCCTCGGTCATCGGCATCTGCTGCGCGTTGTAGACGCGCTTTTCAGGGTAAAGCTTCTCCACGTGCTTGCCATTCCTGCTGACGTCGACCGTGCCGCGCGCGCCGCGGTAGTTCGGTCCGGTGATGTCGCGCACGCCGTCGAACCGGAAGCTGTGGTCGCCAACGGTCACTGTGTCGCCGACCTCCATACGAACATCACGCTCCGTCTCATAACCCTTCACGAGCGTGACACCCACAATGAACACCGCCACGCCCACGTGCGCCAGCAGCATGCCGTAGTAAGCGCGCGGCTGGCCGGCAAGCCGTTCGAGGAGGCTGCCGCGAGCGTTGCGGATGCGTTCCTTCAGGTTCACGAGGCTCGCCGTCACGATCCACAGCGCGAGCAGCAGGCCGAAGCTCACCATCGGCGTCCACTTGCCGAGCAGAAACGGCAGGATGAGCGCGGTCGCGAAGCTCACCCCGAGCGCCCACTTCAGTCGCGTCGCGAGGTCCGGCACCCTGGCTTCTTTCCAGCGCGCGATCGGGCCGATGCCCATCAGGAATGCGAGCGGCGCCATGATCGGCACGAACACCGCCTCGAAGTACGGCGGGCCGACCGAGATCTTGCCGAGACCGAGCGCGTCGAGGAACAGCGGATAAAGCGTCCCGAGTATCACCGAGCCGGCGGCGACGATAAACAGCACGTTGTTCAGGAGCAACATCGACTCGCGCGACACCAGTTCGAACTTCCCGCCCAACCCCACCTTCGGCGCACGCCAGGCGAACAAGGCGAGCGAGGAGCCGATGACGATCACCAGGAACGCGAGGATGAAAACACCGCGCTTCGGGTCGGTGGCGAACGCGTGAACCGAGGTCAGCACGCCCGAGCGAACGAGGAAGGTGCCGAGCAGCGACAGCGAAAAGGCGATGATCGCGAGCAGCACCGTCCAGATCTTGAAGCTGCCGCGCTTCTCAGTCACCGCGAGCGAGTGGATAAGCGCCGTGCCGACGAGCCAGGGCATGAACGACGCATTCTCGACCGGGTCCCAGAACCACCACCCGCCCCAGCCGAGTTCGTAATAGGCCCACCAACTCCCCAAGGCAATGCCGGTGGTGAGAAAACACCAGGCCATGGTCGTCCAGGGACGCGACCAGCGCGCCCACGTGGCATCGAGGCGGCCCGAGAGCAGCGCCGCAATGGCGAAGGCAAAAGCCACCGAAAAGCCGACATAACCCATGTACAGCATCGGCGGGTGAAACACCATGCCCGCGTCCTGCAGCAAAGGGTTGAGGTCGCGGCCGTCCGCGGCGGCGGGAATGAGCCGCTCGAACGGGTTGGAGGTAAGCAACATGAACAAGTGGAACCCGACCGCCACCAGACCCATCACGCCCAGCACGCGCGCCACCATGTCCTCGGGAAGGTGCCTGGAGAGTAGCGAGACCGCGAGCGCCCACCCCGACAGCATGAACACCCACAGCAGCAGCGATCCTTCGTGGGAACCCCAGGTCGCGGCGAAGCGGTAGTGCAGCGGCAACTGCGAGTTGGAGTTGGTCGCGACGTTGAGCACCGAAAAGTCGTTGCTGACGAACGACCACGCGAGACAAGAGAACGCCAGAGCCACGAACAGCGCCTGCCCTTGCGCGGCAGGGCGAGCGAGCGCCACCCACGCCGGCACGCCGCGTGCGGCGCCGACGAGCGGCAACACGCCCTGCGCGAGCGCGAGCAGCAGGGCGAGGATAAGTGCCAAGTGGCCGATCTCCGGAATCATGCTAATTGCTCCTGATGGTTTTCTGCGCCTTCTGCGCCTGCTCGACTGCGTGCGCCGCGTCGGGCGGCATGTAGTTCTCGTCGTGCTTGGCGAGGACCTCGCTCGCGCGAAACACGCCGTCCGCACCGAGTTGCCCCTGGGCCACCACGCCTTTGCCCTCGCGAAACAGATCGGGCAGGATGCCGCGATAGACCACCGGAATATCCTTTGCGGTGTCGGTGACCACAAACTGCACGGTGACGCCGTCCGGCTGGCGTTTGACGCTGCCCGGCGTCACCAGCCCGCCGATGCGGAAGGCTCGCCCCTGCGGCGCCTCGTTCGCGGCCACCTGCGACGGAGTGAAAAAGAAAACCAGGTTGCTTTGAAAAGCGCTCAGCACCAGGGCCGCCGCCACCCCGAGCGCAGCGACCCCGACGCTGATCGCGATAAACCGTTTATGTCTGGGTTTCATTGCATGCCCCGCCGCGCCGCCCCGCGCACGCGGCCCAGATGCTCAAGTATGGTGCGCTTTCTGATGACCAGCAGGATCACTTCCGTGACCAGCAGCCCGATCGTCACGCCATAGGATCCCCACACGTAGAACGCATAGCCGCCCATCGCGAAAAAATCGCTCCAGCTCGCCCAGTTCATCTAAGCGCCTTCACGTAATCTCCCACCCACTGGCTGTCGAGCTCCCGTTCGAGAATGATACAGCGCACGCGCAGCAACGCCGCGGCAATGCTGTACATCCAGAACCCGAGCGCCATCACGATCATGCCGGCGAACATCGTCGCAGCCATGGTCGGCGCGCTCTTCAGGCTCACCGATGCGCCCTGATGGAGGGTATTCCACCATTGCACCGAAAAATAAATGATCGGGACGTTGATCGCCCCGGTGAGCGCCAGGACCGCGCCGGCCTTGTCGGCGCGGCGCGCATCCTCGATCGCCGCCTGCAACGCCATGAAACCGAAGTAGAGAAACAACAGGATCAACTCCGAGGTGAGGCGCGCGTCCCACACCCACCACGTGCCCCAGGTCGGCTTGCCCCACAGCGAGCCGGTCCACAGCGCGAGGAACGTGAACAGCGCGCCGGTCGGCGCCACCGCGCTCGCCATCATGCCGGAAAGCCGCGTGTTGAGTACCAGCCCCACCCCGGCCCAGAACGCCATCACCATGTAAAGGAACATCGACATCCAGGCCGCGGGCACGTGAATGAAGATGATGCGATAAGCCTCGCCCTGCTGCTGGTCGGTCGGCGCCACGAAAAAACCGAGATACAGACCTGCTCCACACAGCAGCACCGCCGCCGTCCCGAACCAGGGCACAAGTACGCCCGCCAGCGGAAAAAACGCCGGCGGCGAGGAGAATTTGAACCAGCTTGCTTTCCCGCTGGGCCAGCCTTCGCTTGCCGGGGTCTTTCCAGATGAAATGAACATTGAGTCAGCAGGATACAGGAAAAACCCCACCGCCATCATGGCGGGGAACTGGGGGCAATGCGCCCATCCGGTAATTCGTTGAATGCGAGAAGTCCAAAATTTCCTACCCCCACTTGCAATGAAAATCTGTCGGCTTTTTCATCGGGCCGTTAGTATACTCGAACCATCGATCGGGAAAACTATTTCACACCCCGCCATTTTGGCTGGCAGGCCTCACTCGACCGATATACGCAGCGCAACGGCTACCGCCCACGGAACAAACACTGCCGCCACCAGCAGGATTGCAGTCAGCACCATGAAATGGGCCTGCGCGCTCAAACCCGCTCCGGCCATGTCGACAGTGCCGGCGCCGATAATCAGCACCGGCACATAGAGCGGCAGCACCAGCAGTGACAGCAGCACCCCGCCCCCGCGCAGGCCCAGTGTGAGCGCCGCGCCGATCGCGCCGATCAGACTCAACACCGGCGTGCCAAGGAGCAACGATAACGTAAGCACCCCGAAAAGTTGTTGATGCAGATCAAACTGCAGCGCAAGCACCGGAGCGATGAGCACCAGGGGGAGCCCGGAAACCAGCCAGTGCGCGATCACCTTCGCCACCACGATCAGCTCCAACGGTGCACCGGCAATCAGCATCTGCTCCAACGTGCCGTCGGCATGATCCGCGGAGAACATGCGGGTGAGCGACAGCATCGCGGCGAGCAGCGCAGCCACCCAGATCACGCCCGGCGCGATGGTACGCAGCAGGTTGGGCTCGGCACCGACGCCCAGCGGGAACAGGCTCACCACGATCACGAAGAACGCGAGCGCGGTGAGGACATCGGCGCGCTGCCGCACCGCGAGCAGCAGATCGCGGTAGATCACGCAGCGCAGCGCGCTCAGCATTCAGGCCGCCCGCAATCCAAGAACGATGCGCTGCTTCAGAACCGCCGTGATCTCTACTTCCTGGTGGGTCGTCAGCACCACGGCCGCACCGCGTGCGACGTGTTCCGCGATTAGCGCCTGGACCTCCTCCACCGCGTCCGCGTCGAGCGCGATGAACGGCTCGTCGACTATCCACAACGGCAGCGCTGCACTCAAGGCCAGGCGCGCCAGCGCCACCCGCCGCCGCTGCCCCTGCGAAAGCACCTTGACCGGCAAGTCTTCGTATCCAGCCAGCCCGAGGCGGCACAGCGCATCGCCGACCTCGGTCTTCCCGTTATTCATGCCGGCCAGAGTACACGCGACCATCAGGTTCTCCATGGGGGTCAGTTCGTCCTTCACGGCATTGGCGTGCCCGATGTACAGCAATTCCCTGCAGTATTCCTCCCCCAGCGCGCGGATGTTTTCCCCCCGCCAGCGCACCTCGCCCTCGGCGGGCGCCAACAGGCCGCACAAGATGCGCAGCAGGCTGGTCTTGCCGCTGCCGTTGACCCCGGCAACCCGCAGCAGCTCGCCGCCACGCAGCGCGAAATTCAGACCGCTGAACAGCATGCGGTTGCCGCGTACGCATCTAAGATCGGTCGCTTCAAGCATCGTTATGGTTTATTCCGGGGAAGCCGGCGCACCGGACGCCGCGGTATGGTGCATGACAAGCGCCAGGAATGCCACTACCGGATTTCACCCGGACAAGCGCAACCCTGCGGCCCGTCATGGTAACCCAACAGGGTGGCGCGAGGAATTACGGATTTGTCATCTGCTGCGAATTTCCGAGGTCAACCACTCGGGACCGTTGCGGCCTTCCTCATCTCCGCTCTACTCCCCCGGCGCCAGGCTGATCATCATCCATGAGGACACGCTGCGCCGGTCCTTCGAGATCGTCGAACTGGCCGCTTGTCACCGCCCACCAGAATACGGCGCCGATCGCGAACACCAGGATCACGGAAAGCGGGATCAACAGATAGAGTATGTCCAAGCGAGGCGCCTCCGTTCGACAATTCTAGGCGGCAGCAACGCGCGGGTGCGGCGCACGCGATCGCATGGGAGCGGGCGCCGGGCGCAGCAGCCGCAGCGCATTCGCGACCACCGCAAGGGAACTCAAGGACATGCCGATGGCGGCGATGAGCGGCGTCACATGGCCCAGCGCCGCGAGCGGCAGCGCGATCGCATTGTAGAGTGCGGCCCACGTCAGATTCTGGCGGATCACGCGCCGCGTCTGGCGCGCGACGCGCACCGCGGCGAGCAGCGCATCGAGCTGTTGCGACATCAGCACCATGTCGGCGCTCGCCTGGGCGAGTTGCGTGCCGCTCGCCAGCGCAGCCGACACCTGCGCCTGGGCCAGCACCGGCGCATCGTTGACGCCGTCGCCGACCATGGCGACGACCGCGCCTTGCACCTGGAGCGCGCGCACGAATTCGAGCTTGTCCTGCGGCGTGGCGTCACCGCGCGCGATGCCGATGCCAAGTTCGCGTGCCAGATGCTCGACGCTTACGCGGCGGTCGCCGGAGAGCACGCACACCGTCTTGCCCATGGCCTCGAGCTCGTGCACCACCAGCCTGGCATTGCCGCGCGGCGGATCGCCGAGCGTGAAGAGCGCGAGCCAGCCCCGCTCGTCACCGAGGGCGGCAACGGTGACGTCATCGCTCGCGAACAGCAGTTCTTCCGGTGGCGGCGTACCGTTCAGTTCGGCGACGAACTCGGGCGTGCCGATGCGCAGCCGCCGTCCGTCGACACGACCCTCCAGACCTCTGCCCGGGACATTGCGCACGTCGGAAACTGTTGCGCCCTGATCGGTCCCAAGCCGGCTGGCGGCCACAATGGCGCGTCCAATCGGATGCTCGGAACAGGCTTCGAGCCGCGCCGCCAGCGCGAGGCAGCGTTCGCGCTCCTCGGCCGCGACCGGGATCACCCCGATCAGCGTCATCCTGCCGAGCGTCAGCGTGCCGGTCTTGTCGAACACGAAGTGCGTCGCTCCCGCCAGCGTTTCCAAGGCATGGCCGCGCGTCACCAGCACCCCGAGACGGTGCAGGGTTCCGGTTGCCGCCGTGAGCGCCGCGGGTGTCGCGAGCGACAGCGCGCAGGGACAACTCACCACCAGCAGCGCGACTGCGATCCACAGCGCGCGCGACGGATCGATCGCGCACCATGCCAGCGCAACCAATACGGTGAGCGCGAGCAGCGCGGCGACGAACCAGCGCGCCACCTTGTCAGCCAGCTGGGCGATCGCCGGTTTTTCGGTCTGAGCCCGGTCCATCAGGCGCACGATGCCGGCGAGCACCGTATCCTGTCCTACCCGGTCAACGCGCATCGTGAGCGGACCGTGGAGGTTCACCGCGCCGCCGGTCAGCGCGTCTCCCGCCCGCTTCGCTATCGGACGCGCCTCGCCGGTCAACAGCGATTCGTCGACCGCGCTCTCCCCCTCGACCACCTCACCGTCGGCGGGGATGGCGGCGCCGGGCCGCAGCACGAGGTGATCTCCGGGTTTGAGCAGCGCGACCGGCACTTCTTCGCGCCGCGTCGGCGCCGGAAAACGGTCGAGGCGCTCGGCCACGGCGGGCGTGAGTGCCGCCAGCTGCTCCTGTGACTGCACCGCCCGCGCGCGCGCCGTCATTTCGAGATAACGCGCGCCGAGCAGCAGAAATATGAACATCGTCACCGAGTCGAAGTAGACTTCGCGGCCGCCGGAAAAAGTCGCATGCACGCTGGCGACGAACGCCACGAGAATGCCGATCGCGACCGGCACATCCATGCCTACGCGGGCGCTGCTCAACTCGCGCCACGCGCCGGCATAAAACGGGACCGCCGACCACAGCATCACGGGCGCCGTGAGCACGAGACTCGCCAGCCGCATCAGCTGTCCGATGTCCGCGCTCATGTCGCCGTCCGCGACATAGGCCGGCACCGCGTACATCATCACCTGCATCATGCCGAATCCGGCGACGAATAGACGCCACAGCAGGGTGCGGCGCTCGCGACGCTGCGCGTCGTCCGAGCGCGCGCTGTCGTAGGGCTGCGCGCCGTAACCGAGCTCGGCGACCGCGCGCAGGATGGCGCTCAGGCGCGTGCGACGCTCATCCCAGCGCACCCGGGCGCGGCGCGCCGCGTAATTGATCTCCACGCCGCGCACGCCCTCGAGCGCGGCGAGCCGCTGCTCGATCAACCACACGCAGGCCCCGCAGGTAATCCCCTCGAGCAGCAGCGCGGCCTCCTTCTCGCCCGGCGCGCTGGCGCGCACGAAGCCCTGCTGCACTTCGGTCAGATCGTAGGGCCGCAACCTCGCGACGAGATCGGGCACCGCCTCGCGGCGCTCCGCGGGCGCGGAGCGATGGCGGTAGTACGATTCCAGGCCGTGGTCGACGATGGTCTGCGCGACCGCCTGGCAGCCGCGGCAGCAGGTGTCTTGCAGGACGCCGTCGACCTTGACCGGGTAGCCGACGCCCGCGAGCGGCAGCCCGCAGTGAAAACAGCATGCCGCGTCGCCAGGCGGCAGCGCATTGGCGGCAAACGGCGGATCGACGACTGCGCTCATGGACAATAACGATTCTCGTTTTACAGCATGCTAGGGCTTCGCACGGGGTGGCGGTTTGATCTAAGTCAAATGCATGCCAGACCCCCAGTGTGGTGAATCATTATTTCGATGCAGAATTCCTCAAGCCGCTCGCATTGAGAAAGTGTAGGTCAGGTTGCCGTAGCGGTGGCTACCTGACGCTCAGCGGATGTCGGGGAACGCTGCGCGTACCCCAACCTACGCCCAAGATTGTGCAACGAATTAACGACTCGGGACACTCGCAGCCTGTCGGGCTTAGGCGTCCGACAGGCTGCTAAGGAGTTTGTCCGACCTAAGTCCGACAAACTCCTAGTGCGACGAACAGGCGCAGTTGGCGGGAGCGCCGTAAAATGGCGCAGCATGATCCCCTGGCTTGACGCACAAGACCCGTTTCCCGCCGTCTCAAACGCCCTGCGCGAGCCCAACGGGTTGCTCGCCGCCGGCGCTGACTTGTCGGTCGCGCGCCTGATCGAAGCCTATCGCCACGGAATCTTTCCGTGGTACTCGGAAGACCAGCCGCTGCTGTGGTGGTCGCCGGACCCGCGCATGGTGCTGTTTCCGCCCGAGTTCAAGCTCTCGCGCTCGCTCAAGAAGCGCCTGCGCCGGCGCGACTATGAAATCCGCGCCGACAGCGCCTTCGACGCGGTGATGCACGCGTGCGCCGAACCGCGGCGCAGCCGGGAAGGCACGTGGATTACGGCCGAGATTATCGCCGCCTACGGCATGCTCCATCGTCGCGGTGTCGCCCATTCGGTCGAAACCTGGATCGGGGGCGAGTTGGTGGGCGGCCTCTACGGCGTTGCTCTCGGGCGTATGTTCTACGGAGAATCGATGTTCGCGCTCGCCAACGACGCCTCGAAAATCGCTCTCGCGCATCTGGTGAAGCAGCTCGAACGCTGGAATTTCGGCATGATCGACTGCCAGATGAAAACGGCGCATCTCGCGTCGTTCGGGGCGCGCGAAATCCGGCGCGCCGAATTTATGCGAAAGCTGCAGGAATTGGTAAACTGTCCGTCACGCTCAGACGAATGGCGCTTCGACGATGACTTATTTGACTGATTTCCCGCTGTCGGTCCTGCAGTTCTACGCGACGGCGCCCTATCCCTGCAGTTATCTGCCGGACCGGATGGCGCGCTCGCAGGTCGCCACGCCGAGCCACCTGATCGACGGTCCGGTCTACAGCGAACTGGTGCGGGCCGGGTTTCGCCGCAGCGGCGCTTTCACTTACCGGCCGTACTGCGACCATTGCCGCGCCTGCGTGCCGGTGCGCATCGTAACCGAGGAATTCCAAGCGAGCCGCACGCAGCGACGCACCAGCAAAAGACACGCCGCGCTCAAGGCCGGCATCCTCGATCTCAAATACAGCCCGGAACACTACGCGCTCTATCTGCGTTACCAGGCGCGGCGCCACAGCGGCGGCGGCATGGACCAGGACAGCCGCGAGCAATACCGTCACTTTCTGCTCCAGAGCAACGTCGAGTCGCGCCTGATTGAATTCCGCGACCACGGCACGCTGCGCATGGCCAGCATCGTCGACGAGTTGCAGGACGGCCTGTCGTCGGTCTATACCTTTTTCGATCCCGATGTGCCGGCCGCGAGCTTCGGCACCTTCAACGTCCTGTGGCAGATCGAACTGTGCCGCAGGCTCGACCTGCCCTATCTCTATCTGGGCTACTGGATCGCGCAAAGCCGCAAGATGGCCTACAAGATCCAGTTCCAGCCGATGCAGGGGCTGATCGACGGCCGCTGGCAGCCGGTGAAAAACCCGGAATAAGGATGCTGGATTTGTTGTCGGCGTTAATCGGCGTACCCCTCAAGGCACCCGTCAAGCGGGTATTGAGAAGAAGGGTATTGAGAAGAATCCATCTGCGGTTAATTTAGCCTCCGGCGCAGATGCGCGTTCTGATCATCGAAGACGATCCCGCGATCGCCGCCAATCTCTACGACTTCCTGGAAGCGCGCGGCCACAGTGTCGACGCCGCCGCCGACGGCGTCACCGGGCTGCATCTCGCTGTCACCCACCCCTTCGACAGCATTCTGCTCGACCTCGGGCTGCCCGGCATGGACGGCGCCACGCTGTGCCGCAAGCTGCGTGAGGAAGCGCATGTCGACACCCCGGTGCTGATGCTGACGGCGCGCGACACGCTCGACGACAAGCTCAGGGGCTTCGAGCACGGCGCCGACGATTACGTGGTCAAGCCGTTCGCGCTCAAGGAAGTCGAGGCGCGTCTGCTGGCGCTGCACAAGCGCTACACCGGCAAAGTCACCAGCCGCGCGCTGGAAGTCGGCGAGCTTACCCTTGACCCCAGAACGCTCGCGATCCGCTTCGCCGGCGCAAGCGTCAAGCTGCCACCCAAGTGCATCCGGCTTCTCGAAATGCTGATGCGCGAGCCTGGCCGCGTGTTCAGCCGCAAGCAACTCGAATCCGAGGTTTGGGGCGACGTGCAGGAAACCAGCGACACGCTGCGCAGCCACATGCACATCCTGCGCCGCGCGCTGACCCAGGCCGGGGGTTACGACCCGATCGAGACCGTGCACGGCCTCGGCTACCGCCTGCTGTCCCGGGATCAGGACTATTGAGCTTTTCTTAACTGCATGACACGCTCAATCCCTCACCCCCGCCCCCTCTCCCGCAAGGAGAGGGGAGATTCGAGACGTAAATGAATGTCATTCATTTACGTAAAACTCAATAAGAGCCTCCGATATCGTGCCAGCGCATCACGCGTTTCATTATGTTAGAGGCGCTAGACTCGGCCTGCGGCTGCGCGTCGCGCTGGCGTTCGCGATTTCCTGCGTCCTCGTCGTCGGCGCGCTGGGCATTACCCTCTTCACCGCCTCCGAGGAAATGGAGGAAGCACTCGTCGACCAGATCATCGACGAAGAAATGAACCACGTCATCGCGCGCTATCGCGAGGATCCGGAATTCGTGCCGCAGGCCACCTCCAACCTCGAAGCGTTCATCGTACGCACACCCGCCGATCTGGCCGGGCTGCCGGCCTACTTGCGCGGCCTTGGCGCAGGGCGTCACGAGGTATTTCGCGGCCCCGATGAATTTCATGTCGCCATGCGCATCGTTGGCGACATGCGGTTTTATGTCGCTTACGACGTCGGACTCCACGAGCGGCGCGTGCGCGAGTTCAAGATTCTGATCCTGCTGTCGCTGATGGTCGTCGGCGTAGTGGCGCTCGCGCTCGGCTATCTGTTGTCGGGGTTGCTCGTCAAGCAGGTCACCGATCTCGCCGCACGGGTAAACAGCCTCGCGCCCGAAACCACCCAGGACGCGCTGGTACAGCCCGGGCAGGACGCGGAAGTCGCACAGCTTGCGCGGGCGCTGGACGACTACCGCGCGCGCATCGCGCGGATGATCCAGCGCGAACAGGAGTTCACCGCCAACGCGAGCCACGAGTTGCGCACGCCGCTCACCGCGATCAAGACCGGCTGCGAACTGCTCGCTCTCGAGCCCGATCTCAGCGACAAGGCGCAAAGTCGCGTGGCGGCCATCGGCAGGGCCGCCGAGCGCATGACCGAACAGCTCCAGGCGCTGCTGTTCCTGGCACGCGAACAAGGCGTGGGCGGCAGCGAACCGGTGGCGCTCGTGGAAAGCGTGCACGATGCAGCCGAACCCTACCGTGGCGAGATCGCGCGCAAGGGCCTCCACTTTGAAGTCGATATCGGCGGCGACGCGGTGCTTGATCTCAACCGCCAGGCGCTGCACCTGGTGCTCGCCAACCTGATCAAGAACGCCGTCCGCTATACCGAGCAGGGGTCGATCCGGGTGAGCTACGCCAGGCGGCGGCTGACCGTGGCCGATTCGGGAACGGGCATTGCCGCCGACCATTTGCCGCACGTGTTCAAGCGCTTCTACCGCGGCGACCCCGGACAGGACGGCATCGGCCTGGGACTGGCCATCGTCAAGCGCATCTGCGACCACTTCAACTGGAAAATCGAGGTCAAGAGCGGGCCCGAGCACGGTTCCGAGTTCAGCATCACCTTCCCGTGACCCGGGTGGCCCGGTGTTCACAGGTTCTTCACGCCGTCGCGACAAGTCCTTGACGCGGGTTGCGCTAATCTTCCCGGTTTGAATCAACATGCGCCGCCCGCGCAGGGCGCGGGGGAAGACGCGATGAACGTTGCCAGCTACAGGCTGCCCTGGCGCGCCGCTCCGGCCGGCGCCGGTGTGCGGCACCAGCGATATGCCCTGGTATGGCTGGTAGCTGCTGCTTACTGCGCCGTTTCCGGCGCCACCCGTCTCGTGCTCGCGCTCAAGGCGCTGGCCGCTGGTCAGATTGCCGCCGCCGAGTTGCCACCGATCCTCCTCACCGGCCTGGGCAATGACCTCGTTACCTGCCTCTATCTGTGCGCACCGTTCGTGCTCTACCTGCTGCTCGTGCCGCAACGCTTCTACCGGCGCGCGGGTCAGCGCATGCTGGTATGGACGCTGCTTGCCCTGACGCTGTACGGGCTGGCCTATCTCGGGGCTGTCGAATATTTCTTTTTCGACGAGTTCAATTCGCGCTTCAACTTCGTCGCCGTCGAGTACCTGATTTACCCGCATGAAGTGTTCGTCAACATCTGGGAATCCTACCCGGTGGCCAAGGCGCTCGTCGCGAGCGGCGTCCTGACCGCGTTGCTGCTCGGGCTGCTGAAACCGCGTATCGTTTCCGCGCTTGCGGACGAAAACCGCTTCCGGCAGCGCATCAAGCCGGCGGCCGCGTTGCTCGCGGCGCTGATCGCCGTCCACTTCGGGATTGACATCAACACCGGCCGCGCGAGCCACAACCGCGTCGCCGATGAGCTGGCTGCAAACGGGATCTATTCCTTCTTCAACGCGGCAGTCAACAGCCACCTCGACTACACGCAGTTCTACCTGACCGTCAACGAAGATGAAGCCGCGGCGCGCGTGCGGCGGCTGGTCGCACAGCCCAACGCGACCTTTCTGCCGGGCGCGCAAAACCCGCTGGCACGCCACATACGGTATGCCGGGGCGCCCAAGCCGCTGCACGTGATGGTGCTGCTGGAGGAATCGCTCGGCGCCGAATTTGTCGGGGCCTACGGCGATAAGCGCGGACTCACGCCCAACCTCGACCGCATCGCGCGCGACGGTCTGGTGTTCACCCATACCTACGCCAGCGGCACACGCACGGTACGGGGCATGGAAGCCGTCACGGCATCGTTCCCGCCGGTGCCGGCCGAGGCTATCGTCAAGCGTTCCCACAACGAAGGCATGTTCAACTGGTCGACGGTGATGCACGAGAACGGCTACAGCCCGACTTTCGTCTACGGCGGCTTCGGCACCTTCGACAACATGAATTACTTCTTCGGCAACAACGGTTACCGTGTGGTCGACCGCACTGCCATGGACGGGGCCAAGTTCAGCAATATTTGGGGGGTGAGCGACGAGGACCTGTTCCGCAACGCGTTCAAGGTATTCGACGAGCAGCATGCGCGGGGGGAACGTATTTTCTCGGTCATCATGACCACCTCGAACCACAAGCCGTTCACCTTTCCCGCCGGCATCGAGGGCGTCAAAGCGAGCGGTGGGGGGCGTGAATCCGGCGCGCGTTACGCCGACCACGCGATCGGGCGTTTCGTCGAGGAACTTCGGCAACGCCCGTATTTCGATGACACCGTGGTCGTCATCGTCGCCGACCACGGCGCGCGCGTCTATGGGCGCGAGGACATTCCTCTGCCGTCATACGAAATCCCGTTCATCGTCTACAGTCCGCGCCACGTCGCGCCGCGCCGCGTCGAAGCGCTCACGAGCCAGATCGATGTCGCGCCGACGGTGCTCGGGTTGCTCAACATCTCCTACGACAGCGTGTTTTTCGGGAGGGACGTGCTGATCGATGCCGCGGACCGGAGATTCGTGCCGCTCAATCACAATCGCGACATTGCGCTCTTCCGCGACGGCAAGCTGAACGAACTTGGCTTCCGCAAGACCCACGCGACGCTGGCCTACAATCCGATAACGCGCCGGCAAACGCCGGCTGCCGCGGACAGTGAGGGCGCGAAAGACGCCGCCAGCGTATTCCAGCTCGCGTACACGCTTTACGCCAATCGTGGCTACAGACTCCACTGAAGGTGCGAATCCCGTTGCGCCGGCAGTTCGGAAACAGGACTGGTTCGTCCTGCTTTCGCGTTGATGGCGTTCCATTTCGTCGGGCGCACGCGCCGGCAACCGCTGCTGGCTTGGGCCGGGCTTGCAACGGGGCTCGGCGGCGGCTCGGTGCTGGGTCCCGGCCGCATGCTGCAGGGCGCGCACTTCCTCACCCACACGCTGTGGGCGGGCCTGGTATGCTGGGTAGTCATCCTCACTCTCTACCTGGCGCTAATCGGTCTGCCGAAGCACACGGGCGCCGCCTGAGTGGCGCGAGCATGAGATAATTGAAATTCAAGAATGGAAATCACGCGTCGCGAGCCATGGGCGACGACGCGAACACACACCAGAGCGGGGTCGATTCATGCTTAATTTTGCCATCGTGGGTTGCGGCCGCATCGCGAAACGGCACGCCGAGATCCTGGGAAGCGGGCAAATTGCCGGAGCCAGGCTCGTTGCGGTAAGCGACGTAATCGAGGCGCGCGCGCGCGCCTTCGGGGAACAGCATTCGGTGCCGCATTTCACCGACTACCACCGGATGATGCATGCGCTCGGCACCAAGATCGATGTCGTAAACATTGCGGCGCCGAGCGGCGCTCACGCGTCTGTCTGCCTGGATCTTGCGCCGTACGGCAAACACCTTGTCGTGGAGAAACCGATGGCGCTCACGTTGGCGGACGCCGATGCCATGATCGGCGCCTGTGACAAGGCCGGAGTGAGGCTGTTCGTGGTCCAGCAAAACCGCTACAACCTCCCGGTGCTGAAGCTGCGTGAAGCGCTGGAGGCCGGCCGGTTCGGGAAGCTCGTTATCGGCACGGTACGGGTTCGCTGGTGCAGGACACAAGCCTACTACGATCAGGATGCCTGGCGCGGCACATGGGCCGATGACGGCGGCGTGTTCGCCAACCAGGCCAGCCACCACGTGGATCTTCTGCAGTGGATGATGGGCAGCGTCGATTCCGTATTCGCCACATCGGCCACTCGCCTGGTGGACATCGAGGTGGAGGATACCGGCGTGGCCGTGCTGAAATTCTCGAGCGGCGCACTGGGTGTCATCGAGGCGACCACTGCGACACGCCCGTCCGATCTGGAGGGCTCGATCTCGATCCTCGGCGAGAAGGGAACAGTTGAAATCGGGGGATTTGCCGTGAACCGCATGAAGACCTGGAACTTCAGCGACAATCTCGACGGCGACCCGGCAGTGCTCGAGAAGTATCGGGAGAATCCACCCAACGTCTACGGTTTCGGCCACCTGCGTTACCTGCAGCACGTGGTCGACTGCATCGTCAACGACAAACCGGGGGCGGTTGACGGCCGCGAAGGGCGTCAATCGCTCGAGCTCATCACCGCAATCTACGAGTCGATCGAAAGCGGCCGGAAGGTGCCCCTGCATTTCCGCCCGGAAAAATCGCGCTTGGGTCGGCGGGAGAGGATTCCGACAGCGGGCTCAACAGCGACTCGGCTCAAAAAACCGCCGCTCACCTCGGCCTCCTGAACGCGGCCGGCGGCGGTAGCGGCCGTCCGCGCGTCAATCGGGCACGCGCTCCGCGACCTTGAACCCGCGCATGCGGGACTTCATCCACCGTACCGCGAACATGTCCACGATCGCGTCGAAACGGTCGAGAACGCCGTAGTGGCTCCTGCCGCTGTGCCGCGGTTGGTTCGCCACCGGCACTTCTGCAACGCGGAACCCGCGCAGGTCAAGCAGGATCGGCAGGAAACGATGCACGCCTTTGAAAAACGGGATGTCCGCCACGCATTCGCGGCGAAATGCGCGGTAGGTGCACCCGGCGTCCGTTATGGGATCCTGCAGTACGCGACTGCGCACCCAGTTCGAACCACGCGAGATCAGGTTCTTCGCCCATGAATCGCTTTGCGCACGGCTGGCGCGGCGCGTGCCGCAAACGCAATCGGCGCTTTCCAGCGCCTCCAGGAACTTCGGCAGGTCGCGCGGATCGTTCTGCAGGTCCGCATCAAGCGTGACGATGATGCGTCCCCGCGACGCCTTGATCGCGGCGAAGCTCGCCGCCGACTCCCCGGAGTTCGATTCGAGCCGCTGCGCCCGCAGGCGCGGGTAGTCGCGCACCAGCGACTTCAGCAGCTCCCAGCTCCCGTCGGCGCTGCAATCGTCAGTGATCACGATTTCATAATCGAGACTCAGCCGGTCGGCCTCGCCGGTCACTGCCGCAAGCAGCGCCGGGAGGTTGTCCTCCTCGTTGTAACAGGGTACGGCGAAGCTGATCTCGCGGTCCATCATCCATTACGCGTGAATTCGGCGATCTGGTCGCACACGTAGTCGACGTCCTCCAGCGGAAGTTCGCCGAAGACGGGAAGCGACAGAATTTCCGCCACGAGGCCCTCGGTGCGGGGCAGAGCGGGAAGCGCGGGAAAACGCCCGACGATGGCCGGTTGCCGGTGGTTGGGAACGGGATAATGGACCCCGGTGCCCACTCCGCGGCGGCCGAGGAATTCGGCCAGCGCATCGCGCCGCGGCGTGCGGATGACGAACATGTGGTACACCGCCTCGGCCCACGGTTTCTCGGGTGGCATCTGCGCGAGTTCCCCCAGCCTCTCGCGGTAGCGCCCGGCCACGCTGCGCCGATGCGCGTTGAGGAGGTCAAGGTGCCGCAACATCACTCTCCCGCCCGCCGCCTGTATCTCGTTGAAGCGCAGGTTGTAACCGACATACTGGTGGATGTACTTGCCGGTTCGCCCATGGTCGCGCAGCATCCGTACCTTGTCCGCGATTGCACCGTCGTCGGTCATGATGCAACCACCGTCGCCGAACACGGCGAGATTCTTCGACGGATAAAACGAAAAAGCGCTTGCGGTCCCCATGGACCCCACCCTGCGCCCGCGATACCTGGCGCCATGCGCCTGAGCGCAATCCTCGACCAGCCACAAGCCGTGCTTCGCGGCAAATGCCAGGATGGGGTCCATGTCCGCCGGGTGACCGTAGAGATGCACCGGAATGATGCCCACCGTGCGCGCCGTCACTGCGGCTTCGGCCGCCGCCGGATCGATACAGTAGGTGTCGTCGACGTCGACGAACACCGGCACCGCCCCGCGATGGATAAGCGGCTCAATCGTGGGGAATGCCGTGTGAGCCGGAACGATGACCTCGTCCCCTGGGCGCAATTCCATCGTATCGTGCAACACCATTACCGCGGCAGTCCACGATGACGACAGCACACAGTGGCGCACGCCGACGTACTCGGCGAGTTCGCGTTCAAACGCGGCGCACTGCTCGCCAAGGATGTAGCGCCCGGATTCGAGCGCCAAGTTCACCGCTTCGCGGACTTCCGCGTTGAGGAACGGCTTTGAAAGTGGGATGGTCTTCATGATCTTGGGGGGATTAGCGGAACTGTCTAAACGTCTGCGCAAGCTGTGGATACTGCGTGATGTCCCGGGCGCGCCATATGGCCATCCCCCCGCTACGATATAGGCTCTGAAAGGCGGGAACCGGCTGCGCCGCCGGTGGCCAGTGCTCCGCTGCGTAAAAGGCGATGATATACCCGTCCGGATGCGCGAGAGCCCAGGTTTCCGCCGCTGACGCGGTGATCTTGTCGAGGCGGGTCCTGAGGCGGCCGTAGAAATTGAACTGTCCGTCGTAGCTCGCAGCGATGGCGAGCGGCGCCCGTTGCGACTCGAGGTGAGACAGGTAGGCGCCGGCGGGGCGCATATCGTAGGCCGGCCACGATGCGCGCATGACGCCCCACGCCAGCACCAGCACCATGGCGCAACTTGCGACAGCGAGCACGGTTATGCGGGCCGTCAAGACGCTTCCGCGCGCAAGAGCCGTGGCGAGACCGAGTCCAATCAGGCCGGCGCCCGCGACGTACGGCACATGGAAAGGCACTTGATTCAGCCACGCCGCACTAGCTGCAGGAATCATCCCCCGTCCCGCGGCGGTCCACAGGGCGCCCACGGCGATGAGCGCGATCGCAGGCACGAAGAGCGAGCCATCCCGACCCCGATCCAGCTCTGGCAGAAGGCGCGCGAGCAGCAGCGCTACGGCGGGAAACATCAGCAGCGGATAGTGGGCCTGCTTGCCGCTGATCAGGGAAAAAACGATCAATACCGTCACCGCCCACACCACGCATAGCCGCATGCCTGGATCGCCTGACATCGTTTTCACGGCGCCAAGCGCGAGCCATGCCCGCGGCCAGAAGCTCCACGGAAACAACAGGAACGGAAGGACCGTCAGGTACCACCAGATCGGCCGGCGGTGCGAAAACGATTCGGTTACATAACCCGCAGTCTGGTGCACCGTCATGTTTTTCAGATAATCGATGTCGCTCCCGAGCGCCATCGGGACGAGCCACACGAGCGCGACCAGCGCCGATATTCCGGCCGCTCCCAGCGCGCCGAAATACCAGCGACGCCACGTGAGGCGCCCATTCCGGCTGTCATGTCCCCACCAGGGTGCGGACAGCACGATAAACAGCGCCGGCAAGAACACCACGGGCCCCTTGGCGAGTATCCCGCACCCGAGCGCCAGCCCAACAACAATGAAATTGCGCGCGTCGCCATCCTGCCACGCACGGATCACCGCATGGACCGACAATAGCGCAAAGAAACCGAGCAGCATGTCGAACATGGCCGACGCGCACAACACCGCCCAATAGAAGCTGCCCAGCAAGAGGAGCGGGGCTGTCTCCAGCGCGGCGTGGTTCCGCCACAAGCGACCGGCAATCGCGCGCACGAGCACGAGCGCTCCCAGTCCAAATAGCGGCGCGAGCAGGCGCGGCCACCACTCGTTGACGCCAAACGCCCACCATCCAAGATGCATCAGCCAGAAAAACAACGGCGGCTTGCCGTCATAGTACTCGCCGTTCAGATAGGGCACGGCGATGCTTTCGCGCCACCACATCTCCCACGCCACCGCCAGGTAGCGGGTCTCGTCGAGGGGCAACGCTGGCCGGAGCAGCAGCATGACACCCACCAACCCAGCCCAGATCCAGAGCCAGATGGGAACTCGCGTGAGCGATACGGAGGGCATGCGCGATTTGCGTCGGGAAAAAATCGCGTATATCTTACCTTGGTTGCATGCCCTAAAAAACGTTGACGGGGAAATGTTTTCAACTTCACGTTTCTTTCACAGTCGTCCGCAGACAATCCCGACCGCGTGAGTCATGCGCCGGGCGCAGCGCGGCGGGCATGGCGCGGAAGACCGTCCTCGGACCAAGTAAAAAAGGTTATCCTCTATGGAACGCGACATGATTTGGCTTGTCGTCGGCTTTATGGGCCAGGCGCTCTTCTCGGCGCGCTTTCTTGTGCAATGGGTGACCAGCGAGCGCCGCAAGCGCAGCGTGGTCCCGCTCGCTTTCTGGTATTTCAGCGTGGCGGGCGGCGCGACGTTGCTCGCTTATGCGGTCCACCGGATGGACCCGGTATTCATCGTCGGGCAGTTCGCCGGGCTGTTCATCTACCTGCGCAACCTGCAACTCATATACCGGCAGCGCCGGGATGGGGCGTCGGACCCGGCGGGAGGACAGACGTAATGCATCGTGTGTGCCCCAGCCTCGGCAACCCCGCGCCGTCAAGACCAACTCGCGGGCATGCGGCGACAGCCGCAAATAGCGGTGCGTTGAAGATGGTAACCAGACCACGACTGCACGGCCTGCAGCTCGTCGAGAAGGCGGACCACCGATGATTGTTTTGGTCACGGGCGCCGCCGGATTCATCGGCTCGAGCCTCGCGTTGCGCCTCTTGCGCGACGGGCATTACGTGGTAGGTGTCGACAACTTGAGTCCCTATTATGACGTGTCCCTTAAGGAAGCGCGCCTTGCCCGGTTAATGACGCAACCCGGATTCGCGTTCGAGCGCCTCGATCTTGCCGAGCGGGATGGCGCGGCGCGCGTTTTCACTGCCCGCCGCTTCGACGTGGTGGTGCACCTCGCAGCGCAGGCCGGTGTGCGTTATTCGATGGAGAACCCGTACGCTTATATTGACGCCAACCTGGTTGCCTTCGGTAACGTGTTGGAGCAGTCGCGGCGAACAGGTATCGGACACCTCGTGTTCGCTTCCTCGAGTTCGGTCTATGGCGCCAACCAGTGTCTGCCGTTCTCGGAGCACGACGCGGTGGACCACCCGCTGTCGCTTTACGCTGCCACCAAGCGCGCCAATGAACTGCTCGCCCACAGCTACGCGCACCTGTTCCGGCTGCCGTGTACAGGCCTGCGTTTTTTCACGGTATACGGGCCGTGGATGCGACCGGACATGGCGATATACAAGTTCGCCGAAGGCATCATGCAAGGCCGGCCGATCAGGGTGCACAATCGCGGCGACATGCTGCGTGACTTCACCTTCATCGATGACATCGTTGAGGGCGTGGTGCGGCTGATGAAGATGCCGCCGCAGCCCGATCCGGGCTGGAAAGGCGACCCGCCCGACCCGTCGCGCAGCAGCGCTCCATTCCGTCTCTTCAACATCGGTAACCAGGACCCGGTCGAACTGATGCGAGTGGTCCGGCTGCTGGAGCAGGCGCTCGGACGCAAGGCTGTGCTCGAGTTTTTGCCTATGCAAGCCGGCGACATGTGTGCGACGGCCGCCGACATCGCCGGCATCAACGCCGCGGCGGGCTTCGCGCCCACTACGCCAATTGAGACGGGTATTGCCCGCTTCACCGAATGGTTTCTCGAATACGTGGGCGCCGACCGGCGTGATCGGTCCCGAACGGCGTCAAGCTCTTCAGAAATGGAATAAACCCTATGCACATTTGCGTCATCGGAACGGGTTACGTGGGGCTGGTGGCCGGAGCCTGCTTCTCCGAGATCGGAAACATCGTCACTTGCGTAGACACCGACCCGCTGAAGATCAGGCAGCTCGAGCACGGCGTCGTTGCGGTCCACGAGCCCGGTTTGGAGCCGCTGGTCAAGCGCAACGCAGCCGAAGGCCGGCTTGCCTTTACCACCGACCTGGCAGGCGCGGCAGGCCAGGCACGGGTATTTTTCATCGCCGTCGGCACCCCGTCAGACGGCGACGGCGGCGCCGACGTGACCCAAGTGCTGAACGCCGCGCGCGAGCTTGGCCGTCTGATCGCGGCGCGGGCCGTGGTCGTCGTCAAGTCCACCGTTCCGGTCGGCACGACCGATCGGGTCGAGGCGGCCATCGTGGGCGAACTGCAGCGGCGCGGGGTCAAGGCTGCCGTTGATGTGGCGTTCAACCCCGAGTTCCTGAAGGAAGGCGATGCGGTCAACGACTTCATGCGCCCGGACCGCGTTATCGTCGGCAGCGGCAGCGAGCATGCGCGTGCCGTGTTGCGCACCCTCTATGCGCCGCTCATACGCGATCACGAACGGATGCTGGTGATGGGCGTGCGTGACGCGGAACTGACAAAGTATGCGGCGAACGCCATGCTCGCAACCCGCATCTCCTTCATGAACGAAATCGCCGGCATCTGCGAAAAACTCGGAGCGGATGTGGAGCGCGTGCGGCTCGGCATCGGCAGCGACTCGCGCATCGGCTACGCCTTCCTCCATGCGGGGTGCGGCTACGGCGGCTCGTGCTTTCCCAAGGACATACGGGCGCTTATCCGTACGGCTTCCGCTGCCGGTTACGAGCCGACCGTGCTTAGCGCCGTCGATGTTCGCAACCAAATGCAGAAGCGAATCCTGTCCGACAAAATCCGGATCCGCTTTGGCGACAGCCTGAAAGGGCTGCACTTCGGGCTGTGGGGCCTGGCTTTCAAGCCTGGAACCGGCGACATGCGCGAGGCATCCTCAGTGGTGCTCCTCGGTGAGCTGCTTGACGCGGGCGCAACGATGAGCGCCTACGACCCGGCAGCCATGAAAACCGCCCGCCGCGTCTTGCCGGCGGCATGGTTTCGCAGCGGACGACTGCGCCTGACAGAGCACCAGTACGATGCCGTGGTCGACGCCGACGCCCTCGTGCTGATCACCGAATGGGAGCCCTTCCGCCAGCCCGACTTTGCCGCACTGCGACGCTTGATGCGGCAATGCATCGTCTTTGACGGCCGCAATCAATATGACCCCGATTCGGTGCGCGACGAAGGATTCGAGTACTTCGGCATCGGCCGCGTAGCGGTCGCCTCAGACGTTCGTATCAGCCACTCGCGACGGAAAATCCGCTAGGCAACGGCGCACCGGGATGAATCCAACGGGGGCAGAAGCGGGCTCGCCCACAGGCCAGCGATCGCGATCGGCATATGCGCGAGATGTGCGCCAACTGTGATTTCCCTGTTTGTTTTTGTGGAGTTTTGACACAGGTTTCAGTCCCATGCGCATCGGCGTACCCAGGGAAATCAAGAACCACGAGTACCGTGTCGGACTGACGCCCGCCGGCGCGCGGGCGCTCGTTGGCGCAGGCCACCGGGTGATCGTGCAAGCCGGCGCCGGGGTCAAAGTCGGTTTTCCGGACGGGCAATACCGCGCCGCAGGCGCGCAGGTCGTGACGAGCGCGCAGGATGTCTATGCCTGCGACATGGTGATCAAGGTCAAGGAGCTGCAGTCCGCCGAGTTTGCGCTGACCCATCCAGGGCAGATCTTGTTCTGCTACCACCACTTCGCGCCCGACCCCGCCCTCACCCAGGCGATGCTCGACGCACGAGCCGCTTGCGTGGCTTACGAAACCGTGACGGATGCGGGCGGCAACCTGCCGCTGCTCGTGCCGATGTCGCAGATCGCCGGGCGGCTTGCCCCGCAAGTCGGAGCCTGGTCGCTGCAGATGGCGAACGGCGGCAGCGGCGTGCTGCTGGGCGGCGTGCCTGGTGTCGCGCCGGCGAAAGTCGTGATCATCGGCGGCGGCACGGTGGGCGTACATGCCGCACGCATCGCGCTCGGCATGGGCGCGGAAGTAACGCTGCTCGACCGCAGCGCGGCGCGGCTTGCGCGCCTGGAGGAAGTATTCGGCGCACGTCTCAAGACCGCGATCTCCAGCGAACAAACGATCGCGCCGCTCGCGCACGATGCCGATCTCGTGATCGGCGCGGTATTGCTTCCCGGCAAGCTTGCGCCGCGGCTGATCCGCCGCAATGATTTGAAGCAGATGCGCGCGGGCTCAGTCATTGTCGATGTCGCCATCGACCAGGGCGGGATCTGCGAATCTTCGCGTCCCACGTCTCATTCCGAGCCGATTTACGCGGAACAAGGCGTGATCCATTACTGCGTGCCGAATATGCCGTCGGCAGCGGCGCGCACGGCGACGCTGGCGCTGACTCAGGCGACACTGCCGTATGCTCTGGAGCTCGCCGGCAAGGGCCTGCGGCGCGCCATCGCCGAGAACGCGGGCTTGCGCGCGGGTCTGCAGTTGCACGCAGGACAGGTCACGCATGCCGGCCTCGCCCAGGACACCGGGCGTGACTTCGTCGATCCGCTGCAGGCGGTGGCGTGACACACCGGGACTCGCTGCACGCTCTCGCTGAAAGCATCGATGCGCTGCTGCCGCAGACGCAGTGCCGTCAGTGCGGCTTTGCGGGCTGCCGGCCATACGCCGACGCGATTGCAGCCGGCCGCGCCGACATCAATCAATGCGCGCCGGGAGGCGATGGGGTCGTCCACGATCTCGCAGCGCTGCTGGGTGTTTCTTTCAAGCCGCTTAATCCCGCATTCGGGGTCTGCAAGCCGCCGGCGGTTGCCGTCATCGACGAGGAAACCTGCATCGGCTGCACGCTATGCATCCAGGCCTGTCCCGTCGACGCCATCGTAGGCGCCGCCAAGGTCATGCACACCGTGATCGCCGCGGAGTGCACCGGCTGCGAATTGTGTATTCCGCCCTGCCCCGTCGACTGTATCCAGATGATGGCAACGGAACGGGTGTTGACGCGCGAACAGAAGCGAACCGCTGCTGCGCGATCGCGTCGCCGCTTTCACGCCCGCAGTCACCGCTTGCAGCCTCAACACGAAGAGCGCGGTCCCCGGCTCATTGAGTCAAGCGAAAAGGTTGCGGAGCAGAAGAAGCGCGCAACGATACAAAAAGCGATCGCACGCGCGAAAGCGCGGCTGCAGCAGCGCGGGCGGTGACTGATTAGTTCGCCGCAGAGACGCGAAAGCACAGAGAACAGCAATGAACGCCGTGAAACGCCACGAAATCTTCACCCGCTTGCGCGCGGCCAACCCGGCGCCGCGCAGCGAGCTTGAGTTCAATTCTCCTTTTGAGCTGCTGGTCGCGGTCGTCCTGTCGGCGCAAGCCACCGACAGAAGCGTCAATCTCGCCACGGAAAAGCTGTTCCGGGGCGCGAACACGCCGCGGAAGCTGCTGCAACTCGGGCAAGCCGGCCTCGAGAGCCACATCAAAAGCATCGGCCTCTACCGCACCAAGGCGAAGAATATTCTCGCCACCTGCAGTCTGCTGCTGGAACGGCATGGCGGCGAGGTGCCCCGCACGCGCGAGGAACTGGAACAACTTCCCGGCGTCGGCCGCAAGACCGCCAACGTGATCCTCAATGTCGCCTTCGGACAGCCGACCATCGCCGTCGACACCCATATCTTCCGTGTCGCCAACCGCACCGGCATCGCGCCGGGCAAAGATGTGCTCGAGGTCGAACGCAAGCTCCTCAAGTTCGTGCCCGAGGAATTCAGGCACGACGCGCACCACTGGCTGATCCTCCACGGACGCTATGTGTGCAAGGCGCGCAAGCCCGATTGCCCGGCGTGCCCGATCACCGACCTGTGCGAATATCGGAGCAAGACAGTGAGCTAATCAGGACTTGTCGCCGATGCTCGCCCAAAGGGAAAGAGAAACAGGCGGTGCGCTCCAGACCTCACTGAAAGTGACGCTTTCCGCAGCGACAGACCACGTCCTGGATGCGACATCGAAACTTTCAATACATCCGGATCCATCTTTTTCTGCAATGATGCGGGCATAGCCTCCGCGCACCTTTTTCGGGCCGATTAGCACTCTGGCGACTATGTTCGTTTTCACGCTTTGCACCTCCCCACAACGAGTATAAGCCTCCAGGCACTATTCCGCTTGGCTTTTCGTTGGCGGGGAGCGCCGTCAAGGCCGGATTGGCGCGCGCATTCGCCAACCGGGGACAATGTGCGTAGTATCCAAGCCAGGAGTTTCTCAAGCGGAGACGACCATGGCGACATACGGAAACATCAATCCTTAGATGTTTGCCCCGTCCCGCGACGAGGCGCGGCGCTTCTTTTTCGGCACCTGGGGGAAATACCGGCGAGGCGAGGCATTGACCGATCTCGAAACGGTCGCGCTGCAGGCGATCAGCCTGCATCCGGAATACCACGCGCTCCTCGATCGACCGGAACAGCACCTCGAGCGCGACTATGCTCCGGAGAGCGGACAGGTCAATCCATTCCTGCATCTATCGCTGCATCTCGCAGTCGAAGAGCAGCTCGCCATCGACCAGCCGCGCGGCATCCGCGGGCATTACCAGCGCCTGCTGGCAAGAACGGGATCGGAGCATGATGCCAAGCATGTCGTGCTCGAATGCCTGGGAGAAACGATGTGGCAGGCGCAGCGCTCCGGCACGCCGCCGGACGAGAAGCTCTACCTCGACTGCCTCGATCGCCAGTCCGGAATCAAGACCTCAACCTCGTGACAGACACGTATCGCTCTCTCCGCTCGGCTCGAGATCGCTGGAACGAAACTATGCGGCGAGCCTCCGGCGTACCTGCGGCGACGCGAGATACTGCGCGATGCGCTGGGCGGTATCAAAAGCCTGCTGGATGCAGGCGGCGGTGGACACTCCGGAAAAATAATTTCCGGTAAGGAACAAGCCAGGATGTTCTCCAACACACGCCGTGATATCCCCGATGCGCTGTGCGTGATCCAAACCGGGTTGCGGCAATCCGTGGCGCCAGCAGTGCATGCGCGCGACGACCGGAGCGGCGCGGGCGCCGAGCAGCTCCCGCACTTCGCGATGCGCAAGTTCTTGCAGTTCCCCGGGCCTAAGCATCGCGAGTTCGGGCTGTCGCGCGCCGCCGACGAATGCGGTGAGCGCCACATGCCCGGGCGGCGCCCGTCCCGCAAACAGTGTGGACGAGAACAGCATTCCCAGAACGCCGCGCTTTTCGATCGCTGGCGTAAGCACGCCCACGCCGTCCAAGAGATGGGCGATCGACGGTGTGCGGTATCCCAGAAACACCACCGCCAGAGGCGGATGGTGGATTTCCGCAAGCGCTGCCGCAATACGCTGGTCAAGATCACGCAGGATCGCAGCCGCAGAATACGCGGGTAGGGCCACGATAACGCTGTCCGCCGTGGTCGATTGCGCAACGCTTCCGTGCCGCACTTTAACGCGATAACCGCTACCCGACCTCTGGCGCACCGCCTCAACACGATAGCCGAGGAAAATCCGTCCTGCCAGCCGTTGCGCGAGCATGCACGGCAGAGTTCCAAGGCCTTCGCGAAAAGAATTCAGCACACGCCTTCCAGGGCCATCGCTGGAAGATTTCCCGCCGCGTTTCAAGCGCGCTTTCATGACGCCGCCGATTACGGAGCCGGCGGAGCGCTCGAGACGTTTGAGTTGCGGGAATGCCGCGCAGACACTCAATTGTTCTGGGTCGCCCGCAAACAGTCCGGCCACCAATGGATCGACGACGTAGTCGAGCAGTTCGCCGCCGAACCGCCGGCGCACGAAATCCGCGACGGTTTCATCATCGTGTTGCACTGGAACGAAAGGCTCCATGAGCATGCGGACGCGGCTTGCGAGCGAAAAGAAATCGCACAGCAGAAAACGGCAAGGCTCCAACGGCAAGCCGCGCACGCGCCCGTCACGCACCAGGTGGCGGCGACGGGCGGCAGCGCTGCGGGTCACCTTTTCGGGATCGAGCCCCAGTTGCGCGATCAGCGTTTCCGCAGCAGGCGCCGGAGTCATTATGCTATTGGCCCCGTATTCCATGAGAAAACCATCGATCCGCTCCGAACGCATGCGCCCGCCCGGCACACTGCCCTGATCGAATACCACGACATCATGCCCGGCTTGCCGCAGCGCATAGGCAGCGGTCAAGCCCGAGATTCCGGCGCCGATGACAATTACTTCGGCCACTGCGCGCCCGTGATGTTGCCGGATGCATGGACGGGAAACCGCAAGGGCGGACGGTGAGCGCGCATGAAGTCAACGGTAATCGCCCCTTGTGCCTCGTTGGCCGCGCATTCCTCGAGACGTGCCCTCACCCTGCTGCGAATGAAGGCCGGCATGCGCTCCAACAATGCCTGAGCAGCGGGCTCCCACGTTACTTCCTCCCGGAGCGCGGGGATGGCCGGCATCGCCTCAGGCAGCGCGTCAGCAGGCCTGACGTGGAGGCAATTCGAATCTTCCGCCATCAGGTCGCCGTGCCGCGCGAGCGCCCGCGCGCGGCAGCCGCCGCAACTGTAGCGAAAATCGCACGCGCCGCATTTGCCGGCGGGCAGTTCGGCGCGCAAACGCATCAGCAACGGATGCCGCTCCCAGATTTCGCGCAGCGGCGTAGTCGTCACATCGCCGACGACCTCCGGAATATAGGGACAGGGCGTCACCAGCCCCTGCGGCGTGATGCGAAGATAGCTGCGGCCTGCCAGGCACGCGCTCGACCATGCGGCGTAACCAGCCGCGCCTGCGCCGCCGCGCAGGCCAAGCAGCCGCCGCAGGTAGGGTGCGCAGCGCGCGCGGATCATCAGGTGCGGGCGTTCGCGTTGCAGCCGGACGATACGGCTCAATGTCTCCTCATATTGCGCCGGCGTGAGATCCGTCTGCGTCACGCCGCGCCCGACACAGACCAGAAAGAAAAAATTGAGCGCCATCGCGCCGGCCGACTCGGCGGTGTCGGCGACGGCCGCGAGCTCGTGCCGGTTTTCCTCGAACAGGGTGGTTTGCACCAGGAGCGCCAGGCCCACCTCGCGGGCAGCCTGCATGCCCCGGCGCGCGCCCTCCCACGCCCCGGGCAGCCCGCGCAGGCGGTCGTGAAACCCGGCCGTGGCGGAATCGAGACTGATGCCCACGCCGGCCGCGCCGAGCGCACGCAACTCGGCTGCGCGCTTGCCGTCCAGCATGATGCCGTTGCTGCCGATGACCGGCATCAGGCCCAGTTGCGCCGAGCGTCGGACCAGTTCCGGCAGATCCTTGCGCATGAGCGGCTCGCCGCCGGTCAGGACCAGCATCGCCCCCGGGGCCAGCTCCGCGAGTTGCCCCAGCACGTCGAGCGCTTCCCCGGTGCCGAGTTCATCGGTGGCCTCGCTCCTGCGCTGCACGGCATCCAGGTAGCAGTGGCCGCAGCCCAGGTTGCACAAGCGGGTGAGATTCCACGAAACGATGAACGG